>Ga0187892_10000655_pt1 | contig 87814 bp, 76 predicted proteins | sample MA1701073metaG_FD_139345 | JGI IMG/M metagenome (GOLD analysis project Ga0187892, IMG submission 139345) | Bio-ooze microbial communities from a basaltic lava cave in the Kipuka Kanohina Cave System on the Island of Hawaii, USA - MA170107-3 metaG ... | reverse complement strand
AGACTTGTTCGGATGGTTGGTGGATCATCTCGACGTGCCTGCGCGTCCTGCGGCAAAGCGTTCGAATAACGGACGCAAAGCTGCTTGAAGGGGGGCCATGGCCGAAACGATGATCACAGCCTCGTCTGCCAGTGTTAAGGACGTTGGAACCATCACCTCCCCCCCCCCCAAATGATCATTTCACTGCCCGTCCATACAGCAGTGTGACTACCTCGTGCGACAGTTATACTGGTAGCACCCCACGTGTCTGTTGCCGGATTGTATCGTCCGCCAGTGTTGAGGGCGTTGGAACCATCACTTCCCCCCCAGATGATCATTTCACTACCCGTCCATACGGCGGTGTGAGCAAATCGCGCACTTGGCGCACCAGTCGTGCTCATCGCCGTCCACGCATCACCCCCGCACGGCGCAGCCACCGCCGCAATCTCCGGCAACCGATATGCAAACTCCGGCGCGGCCACCTCCACGCCCATCGCTTCCCGCACGCCGCTCCACCACTCATCGAATTGCGGATTGCGGGATGCGGATTGCGGAATTGAAGAGTCGAGCGACTCGCATTCCCCAATCCGCGATCCGCACTCCGCAATCCTCATTCGCAGCAGCCGCTCGGCCAGCAGTGGCCGCGCCAGGCATTCCGCGATGACGAAGGGATCACGCCCGAGCGCCGCCCACAACTCGTCGAGCACGGCGGATGCCCGCGTCTGCCGCGCCATCCGATCCATCTCGGCCTGCAACTCGTCAGCCGTGATCGCCCGCTGCCGCCAGAGTTCGAGCGCGCGCGATTGGCGCAGGTAATCTTCGACCTTCGCGCGCAGCGCCGCTTCGGGCAGCACTTCGTCGAGCGCTGGTTTGGGCTGCGGGTTGTCTGTGGGCCAGAGGCGAGGCGATGGTAGACCGCTTCGATGGCGCGCTGGGCGGCCACGCGGTCTTCAAAGCTGAGTCGCCGCGTCCGCGCCGCGCTGCAGGATGTGACGGCTATCGTCGCCGCCAACGCGATGACGAGCAGCAGGGCGAACAGGGCGATGGCGCGAACGACGGCGGACGGGCGATGGTGGAACAGACTGCGGCTGAACCTGGACGACCTCCTTGCGAATGGCGGAAAAACCTGGTTGTGAACGGTACTGCTGAAACTGAAGCCTTGCGCGGCTTCAACTTTACTCCGGCTTGCGCTAAAGTACCAATGCTTATCGCAACAAAGATCGTGTCGAAGCTGACGGCAGAACAACTTCGCCTCATTTGCCGAACTGCGCGCGATGTTCCCCTCGGCGGATCAGGTCGGCAAACTGACCGTGTTCAATCCCACCCGGAGTACGATGAAGGTAAATGGAAGGAGTAGCAATGCAAATCTTCAATGTTGAAAAAACCATCACGGCCTGGTCTCCGCTGGCCGAGACCCTGTTCGTTCCCCACACGGAGGATGAGTACAACCGCTTGGTTGCAATGCTGGACAAGTTGATTGATGAGGTTGGCGAGGATGAGGCTCACCCCCTGGCCTCGTTGATGGAAATTCTAGGTGTATTGATTGAGCACTACGAAGAAGCTTATGTGCCGGAGCTTGCGGCTTAGCCGGTGATCGAAAAGGTGACCAATTAGCGCGTCGCCTTCATAACTCCATCGCGCCGCGAACAAGTCCGGCTTTGCCAAGCGCCAGCGCAATCACCACCACCAGCGGCAGAACAATAATCACGCCGACTATACCCAGCATTCGTTCGCCGATCCAAAACGTCATGAACAGGTTGAATCCGAGCACGCCGAAATACAATCCGACCGGGCCAAGAGCTTTGTAACGATAACCGCGAACGCCGGCGGCAAGGTCCGACGCTCTAGCGAAGATCATTCTCTCCAACCAAACAAACAATCGCACGATCACGAAACAAACAAAGAACCAGCCGAGGAAGTTGGCGATTGTTATTCCGAAGTAACTCCCGCCGTCCGGGTAGTAATAAATCTTGCCCAGGAACCACCGGTCGCCGCGCAACGCCACAGGGTCAATGATGATGTCGAGGTACATCATCAAGAACGCCGCCAGCAACGCCGTTGACCAGCGCCTTCTCACGACCTCGGCGTCGAGTACCTGCGCGTCGCGCCAGCCTACCTTCAAATGTCCGAGTAACATTGTCGCCAACTCCAAACTGACATAAGACAGGAACGTGAACGAGAGCGAATCCATAAACGGCACGCCCGCGACCCACAACTCGCGGTGGCTGGTTTGATCAATGTAGTAGTAGAGGCCGAACGGAAAACCGGTTGCGGCGACGGCTGAACTCCATTCGCATAAAAACGCGATGGTGTAGGCGAGAGCGGTGAACAACGCCGTGCGCTTCCACCCGATGTGCGTGATGGCTAGAAAAAGGTAGGCGGCGAAGAAGATAAAAACATAGGGACGGAGTATGACCGTCCCTATCAACAATTCAAAGAAACGCAGCATTTCGGTTATCGGTTGTTGGCCGCCTTCTGCCCATTGACGACCGGCAGCTTGATTCCGGAGGCGAACCGCTTCGACCTGAAGACACGCTGCGTGGCGGCGACGTAATCCTCATCCTTCGCTTTGAAGATGCTCTCGACATACTTCTGCGGGTTGCGGTCGATCACGGGAAACCACGTGCTCTGCACTTGAACCATGATCTTGTGACCTTTCTTGAAGCTGTGGTCTTTGTGGACGAGGTAGACATTGAACTCGGTTACTTTGTTGGCGACCAGCGGTTCTGGCTTCTCGAAGCTGTTGCGGTACCTGCCGCGCAACACTTCGCCCGTGACCATAAACTGGTAGCCAGCCATTCTGAAATTATCCGGCCATTCTTGCGGGTACACATCAATCAGCTTCACGATCCAGTCGCTGTCGGTTCCCGAAGTCGAAGCGAAGAGTTGCGCGGTGATCTCGCCGGAGACTGTAACATCTTCCTTCAACGGCTCGGTCTCCCAGCTCAACACGTCGGGCCGGTTGTGGACGAAGCGTTGGTCTTCGGTCAGCCAGGCGCTCCAGCGGGAACCTCTTGAATAAGTTACCTCGATGGGGCGCTGGCGGTAAGGCACGGGATGCGCCGGGTCGGAGACGTAGCTGTCGAACTCTTTGTCGCCATCAGCCGTCGGCGGATCGAACGAGAGCTTGCCGTTGGCGTGGAAGTAGAGTTTGCGTTCGGTAGTGATGTTGGTCGGCGGCCATTGATCGTAAGTCTTCCACTCGTTGCTGCCGGTTTGGAACGTGACCGCTTCTGGCTGGTTGAGTGAGCCTTTGCCTTTCAGGTGGTGAGCGAACCAGGGCGCTTCGATCTGCTCGCGGTAATATTTGCCGGTTGCGCTTTTGAATTCGATATTGCCCAGCCTGTCGCCATCGCCGCCCCATCCGCCGTGGTTCCACGGGCCGATGACGATGAAGTTATTCTTCTTCGCGTCGTTCTTTTCGAGCGTCGTGTATGCCTTCATCGGCCCGTAGAAATCCTCTTGATCGAACCAGCCGGCGACGTGCAACGTCGGCACAGCGGGGTCTTTCAGGTAATGCGACGCCGAGCGCGATTTCCAGAAATTGTCGAACGCCGGATGTTCGATGAAGTCTTTCCAGGTGGGGAGCGTCGGTTTGAGGAAGTTCGAGATCGCGCCCTGCTTCAAATACCACTCGAACATGTCGTAAGTATCGAACGTCGGCCTTGCCCTGTCCTTCGCGCCTTCAACTCCGTAAACGTATTCGTAGCCGTAGCTCAAACGGAACCCGCCCTGGTGGAAGAAGTCGTCGCCGAGCCAGGTGTCACCCATTGCGGCTTGCGGTGACAAAGCTTTCAACGCCGGATGCGGTTCGGTCAGCGGCACGACGGCCAGCCAGCCCGGATACGAAACACCGAAGATGCCGACGCGGCCATTGTTGTTCTTGACGTTTTTGACCAGCCAATCAATCGTGTCGTAAGTATCCGAAGCTTCATCAACCGACTTCGGATCGCTCTTGTCGCGCGGCGGTCGGTTCATTCTGAAATCGCCTTCGGACTCGAACTTCCCGCGAATGTCTTGATACGCGAAGATGTAACCGTCGGGCACGAGATGGCTGTTCGCTCCGTTGACGCGCGCCGAATTCCAACCGCCAATGCCATACGGCGTGCGTGTCATCAGGATCGGCAGCGACTCGGACATTTGCTTCGGCGCGAAGACTAACGTGTGGAGCTTGACGCCGTCGCGCATCGGGACCATCACTTCGATCTTCTCGAATTCGATGGCTGCCGGTTGTGTGGCTTGCGCGCCGGCGAATGAAGTTGATAAGACGATTAAGGAAAGAGCGAGTAGGTAGTTGATTGGCTTGGTGATTTTCATGATCCATTTCTCCTGCATTGATCAATTGTCATTGTGTTCGGAGTTCCGCCTGATGGTCTTTGAGAATTAAATGCAACAATGCAGAGGAATGACGGCAAGGGAATGGCAGCGTCGGATGCTTCATTCCTTTGCCTTCATTCCCCTGCATTGTTGGGCTTATTTCTCAAAGACCATCAGGCGGAGTTTCAAAACTATTACTTCACACGTTTTAGTTTCACCACACGACCGGCCAGCATCCACTCAGACACGTAAAGATTTCCCCTCTTGTCCCAACTCAAACCGTGTGGAGCGATGAGCTGGCCGTCTACCCATTGGTCGGGCGGGATTTTGTTGGTGGCGCGTTTTTGGGGATTGCCGCTGTCGCCAATCTGGACAACCAGTTTGTTGTCCTTGTCGAGAATCGTTACCCGCCCGGCCAGATCGCCGATGGCGAGGTCCTTGTCGCGGATATTCAGCACTGATGGCAGGCGGAGGAAATCGTTCTCAGTCCCATCAACCGTCTTGACATGTTTGCCCGCCAGGGTGAACCACTGCAGGCGATGATTCGCGCGATCGGTGACTAATACCAGCGGCTCATTCCCGCGGTGGTCAATGGTGATCTTGTGCGGCGTACTGAACTTGCCTTCCTCTTTCTCCTTGCTGCTCTTGCCCCCCCAGGAGTTGAGGTATTCGCCTTTCGAGTTATAGCGGTGAACGTAGTTTGCTCCGTAGCCGTCGGTGACATAGAAATCGCCATTCGGCATCGCGGTGATGCCCGTTGGTCTGAATTCGTTCTTCGATTTGTAAATTCCCGGCTGTTCGGGGAAGCCTTTAACCCATACCGGTTCGCCCTGCAAAGTGATCTTTGCGAACTCGTGACGGAAGAGACTGACCAGGTAAATGAACTCCTGGCCGCCTTCTTTGATCAGTTGCATGTCATGCGTGCCGTTGCCGTCTTTGTCCGGCTTCCATTCTTTGCCTAACGAGCGAATGTACTTCCCATCTTGATCAAAGACGATGATTGAATCGTCGCCGTCAGTGCTGAAATACACCCGATTTTGAGCGTCAACGACCACGCCGCCGTGCGTGCTGCCAAGCTTTACTCCGGCGGGCAGCTTACCCCAGCCGCGAACCCATTCGTATTTGTGATTGCCCGCGCCGAGAATGAGCGGATCGGCTCCGCGCGTTTTGGCCAGAGCAGTGAAAATCGAATACGAGGCGACGGTCGAAGCCGCGATGCCCGCGCCGAGGCCACGCAAAAACGCGCGGCGGGAAAAGTCACTCGAAATGTCGTGCGACATCTGGAACCTCCGTTGGTTGGTGTTGTGATACGTTTGATTCGATTGGAGACAGCGCCGTTTCTACCCCAGCGGTGATGATTTGGCAACCTGTTTCCAGACAACTTCCACATCTTTCACCCAGCCTTCCATCACGCTGAACAGTCTGAAGGGATGCCCCGAAGGCAGACGCGGATAGACTACGCGATGCGTGGGAAAGACCAGACCGTCGAAGTTTTTGTGGTCTTCACAGTAATGCGCGCCGCGAGTCCATTCGCCGAATACATAAGCCGTGTAATCCAATCGCCGCAGCAGCCATTGCTCGTCGAAGTAGAAGGTCTGTTGGCGACTGTGCGTGGGAAAGGCGGGCGGGTAAGTGACGTGAAGCGTTTGCCAGCGGGAGCCGTCTTTCTCCCGCCACGTTTCGCCCTCCGCGCATTCAAAACCCGGCCAGAGAAAATAGAACGGCGTCATCGAATAGTTCCACAGCGCGTAGCCGAGGAAGTAGAGCAGATTCAGATCGTCCCAAACCAGTCGCCGCTCGATCCTGCCGTCAACATCGCGCGTGATCTTGCGCTCCTTGACGACGACGCCTGCTTCGGTCTCCAGCCTGACGGAACCTTCTTCAAAAACACCGCGCAGACCCGCGCGCGGAAAGGGCGAGAGGCGGGCGAAGATGCGGGTCGCGTCAACTTCCAGTTGGATTGGCCGCGCGCGCCGCGATTGAAATTTTGTGGCCAGGATATTGCCGCCAACGCGCAATTGTATCTTCAGACCGGCGATCCCATTCCAAAGATATTGGCCGCCGTGAGCTTTGATGACTTCGTCAATCAGTGAAACTCCCATTCAGCTTCCTGGTCGAATTCGGCGACCGAGCTTCCCAAATCGAGCTTACTCAAAATGTCTTGTACGTACATGAGCTTTCAGTCTTCCGCAGCCGGCCGTAAACGAATCCGCAGATAAGGCCGGCCCCAATTCCATAGACCCACGACCGGTAATCCCCCCAATACAACTTGAGCGCAACCGTCCCAATCAACAGAATGCCCGCGAAAATTCGATAGCTGCGATTGCTCACCGTCAACAAACTGTAACTGAGGAAGAGCGCGTGGCCTGATGAAGGAATGATAGAACCGAAGAGACGGCTCGCCGCGAGACTAACCACCAGCGCATCCAACGCGATTTTCGAGAGCGGAAACTTTGTGTTCTCCCGCAAACGGCAATAGAGCCAGAAGAAAAACGCGCTGAACAGCGGCTGGTTGTAAAGCAATGAAAGCCGGGTGGCCGGTGTGAGCGTAAACAACTGGGAAACGCACAGATACAGCAAGCACAAAACCGCTCCTGACAAACAGGTGATTCTGATTGATCGTAGGAACCATTCCGGCAAAGACAGCTCCTTTGAGGGAGAGTCTACATCAGGTAATGACCAACAGATTCGCAGCTAGGCAGCCTTCGAGACTTTTCTCTTCGAGCGTTTACGGGCAAAGGCCGGAGAGTAGGCTTCGATCTTGCGCATCGCATTATGATCAAACAGCCTTTCGCCACAGGCCGGGCATTCCCAAAATTCCAGGTCAGGAACGATGTATGCTTGCCCTTTAAACTCGTCTTTCCAGTCCTGCCTGAGCTTTTTGATCTTGTTGCTGCCACAAGTTGGGCAGATAGTTATTTCCAGCATAAATGTTACTTCTTATTACACTGACTTCTTCGATGAAATGAAGAAGTAGTATACTTCCTTGCCTTGCTCTTTGACGAACTTGCCTTTGGTGTAGATGTAAATTCCGTCCAGATTGGTGCTCTGAATGACGTAAAGGTATTCCCTGGCTCGTGGGCGAGACGGATTTGTCGAGCGAATCTTTTTATAAATGGCTACAGCATTAAGGACCGATTCGAGCACATCGCGTTCTGTAATGCCGTTCGATTTCATTTCGTCGCGCGCCTTATTACTGAAGACGTAGCGTTTATCGATCACAGCCCGCTTGATTCGCACCAACACGTCGCTCATCGCCTTTTCATTCCGGTTTTAAGTCAACTTCAACCAGAGTCCGGTCATAAACCACGATAAAAGATAGAGCATCAGCCCGAAATAATGAAGCCGAGGTTGAAAGCTAATCTCCTGCTTCCGATCTTGCCGCCCCGATTTCTGGAACTTCACTGGGGGCAGGGGCACGCTCATCAACTCTCGCCGGCTCGCCGCGCGCGTCTGCCTCGGCGGTTTTGGGTTTGCGGGCAAATGCGTGTTTATGCGCCCACGCGCCGATGTCGTCGAAGATCGAATAGGCCACTGGCGTCATCAGCAGCGTTAGCAACAACGACAGCGTTTGTCCGCCGATGACCACGATGGCGATTGAACGCCGCTCTTCCGCGCCGGGGCCCGTGCCCAACGCGAGCGGCATCATACCGGCGACCAGCGCCAGCGTCGTCATCAGGATCGGGCGCAACCGGTCGCGGTTGGCCTGAATGATTGCTTCGTAACGCGGCATTCCCTTGGCGCGCAGCCCGTTCATATGATCAATCTGCAAGATCGCGTTCTTCTTGACGACGCCGAACAGGACCAGAATGCCCAGCGCGGAGTAAAGGTTCAGCGTGTTGTCCAGCGCCCACAGCGAAAGCAGCGCGAAGGGCACGGCCAGCGGCAGCGAGAGCAGGATCGTCACCGGGTGGATGACGCTCTCGAATTGCGCGGCCAGGATCATGTACATGAACGCGATCGAAAGCAGGAACGCGACGATGAATTGGGTGAACGTGCGTTCGAGTTCGCGGCCCCGGCCGGACACGGTCGTGTTGTAACCGGGCGGCATGTTCAACTTCGCGGCTTCTTCGCGCAGCGCGGCGATGCGGTCAGCCAGCGCGTAACCCGGAGCGATGTTCGCCCGCAGCGAGACCTGCCGCTGGCGATCCAGCCGGTCAATCCTCGACGACGTGTTCGACGGCTCGACTCTGACCAGGTTCTCCAGGCTCACCAATCCCCCGCGCGACGACGGGACGAACAGACGCGAGATCGTTTCGGCGTCGTTGCGGTCGCCATGTTTCAATCGCACTTGCACATCGTAATCCTCGTTCATCTGCTCGTCGTGGAAGCGCGAGACGCGTTCGTCGCCTCCGACCATGATTCTGAGCGCGGTGGCGATGTCGGTCGAATCCACGCCGAGGTCGGCGGCGCGGGCGCGATCAATGTTGACGCGCAATTCCGGCTTGTCGAGTTTCAACGTCACGTCCGCGTCCAGCAATCCGAGTTGCGGCGCGCGCTCGCGCAGTTGATTGGCGTAACCGACCAGCGCCGTCAGGTCGGGGCCCCGCAACGCGAAGTCCAGGTCCGAAAAACCGCCGCCCCCCAGGTTGATGGTTTGCGGGTTGCGGACCGCCGGGCGCAGGTGAGTGAACTTGCGCACGCGCTGGCGCACTTTCTGCTGGACATCGCGCGCGGAATAATTGCCGCGAAAGACCGCCAGCGGCTCGCCGCGCATCAACCCTTTCCAGAACCTGGCGATGTTGATCGTGCGCTCCTCGTGCGGCGGGATGCGCAGGTAAATCTCAGCCTGGTTGACCGACCCCATGAATGAGCTGCCCGCTTGACCGAGCATCAAGCGAATCTCCGGCATCTGTTTCAATTCGGCCTCGACCGCCTGCAAAGCTTCGTTCATCGCGATGAGACTGGTGCCTTCGGGCGCCGAAAGGTTCACCGTGAATTCCGCCTCGTCAATGTTGCTGGGAATGAAATCCTGTTTGACCAGGCCGTAAAGCGGGACGGACGAAGCCATCACCAGCAGCGCACAGGCCCAGACCAGGAAGCGATGGCGCAACACGAATTTGAGCATCCACGTGTAGGAGCGATCAATGTATTTGTAGAAACCGCGGCGCGACCCCGCCATCCCTTCGTGGTGATGGGCGTCTTCGACGTGGATCAGCCGCGCGCTCATCGTCGGCGTCAGCGTGAATGAAACCACCAGGCTGACCAGGATGGCGACCGCCGCCGTAATTCCGAATTGCATAAGAAACCGGCCCGAAATCGAAGGCATCCAGGAGATCGGCAGAAAGATGACGACCAGAGACAAAGTCGTCGCCAGCACCGCCAGGCCAATCTCCTTCGTGGCCTCTCTCGCCGCCTGCATCGCCGGCATCTTTTTCTCTTCAATGAAGCGGAAGATGTTTTCCAGAACGACGATGGCGTCGTCAATCACCACGCCGACCATCAACACCAGCGCCAGCATCGTCACGCTGTTGAGCGTGAAATCGAGCGCCTTCATCATTCCGAAAGTCGAAATGACCGAGGCCGGAATGGCGATGCCGGCGATGAGGGTCGAACGCCACGAACGCATAAACAGCATCACCACCAGGCAGGCCAGGATGCTGCCCAGGATCAGATGGGTGTTGATTTCGCCCAGAGCGTTTTTGATGTAACGCGACTGATCATTGATGACCTCGAGCTTCACGTCGGGTGGCAATTGCGGCTGAACGATCGCCAGGTTCTTCTTCACGTCCGCGATGACCGCCATCGTGTTCGCGCCCGTCTGGCGTCGCACTTCGATCGTTACCGACGGGATGCTCGGCGTCCCGGCGCGCTTCTTCAGGTCGTCTCCGGCGTGGTTGAGGTCTGTCAGCCGCGAGATCGAGCGCAGTTCTTTCACGCCGTCTTCGGCGTAACCGATGTCGCGGACGCGCACCGGAGAGCCGCCGATGGTAGTGATCACCAGGTCGTTGAAATCGCGCGGATCAACGACTCTGCCCATCGTGCGCAGCGTCAACTCGCGCCGCCCCGCGTCAACGTTGCCTCCGGGCACGTCCGTGTTCTGCCGGACCACGGCGTTGCGCACCTGCGTGATCGGAATGCGGTAGGCCGACAAACGGTCGGAGTCGGCCCAGATGTTGATCGAACGGATGGCGCCGCCCCAGACGCCGATCTCGCCCACGCCGGCTGACCGCTCGAGCTGTTTTTTGACCACTTTGTCGGCCAGTTCGCTCAGCTCGCGGATCGAGCGGTTTGACGAAAGCGCAATCGTCATAATCCCCTGCCGCTCGTTGTCGTATTTCTGCACGATCGGCGGGTCGGTACCGGGCGGGAACAATCGCGTCACGCCCTGCACGCGGTCGCGCACGTCCTGCGCCGCGTCGTCAATGTCGCGGTCGAGGCCGAACGTGGCCATCACGAACGTGCGCCCCTGGCTCGAAACCGACCGGAGTTGTTCAATGCCCTCGACGGTGTTGACAGCCTCTTCGAGCGTCTGCGCGAGCACGGCTTCGGCTTCTTCAGGCGAAGCGCCGGGCAAAGAGGCGCGCACCGTCACCGTGGGAATATCCACGGCTGGAAAGCGATCAACGCCGAGCTTGAAGTAACTCGCCGCGCCGACGACGACGAGCGAGAGAATGATCATCGCCGCGAAGACCGGGCGCTTGATACAGATTTCCGCTAGCTTCTGCATAAATCACAGCCTTGATAAAAACGACAGTTTGAAGGGTTGATACGTGTTCGTAAATTTTGACGCGGGTTGATTTTACAAGATCGCGCCGCCAAAGCTAAGTACGCGGCAGTGAAAAAAGACGTTGCAGGATTTTCCGCTCAGGTTGACATTGCCAGTTTATGATTTACTCTCTGCCTTCACCTTTTGTGATTTTCCGATGAACCGTTGTGACTGGCAAGAAATGAAATCGAACCTGATGGTTTGCGACATTTGCGGGACCCGCGCCGCACGAGTAGTAAAACGAACCAAGGTCTTCGGCAAAGGCCGCAAGATGATCGTCATTGAGGATGTTCCTTTCATCTCGTGCCAGAACTGTGGCCAAACCTACATCACCAGAGATGTCATGCAGGCTCTGGATGAGATTCGCACTAACCGTGAAACCCTGACAGTTCCCAAAGAAGTGGCTTACGCAAAGATCGCCTGAAATATGACTTTCGAAACCTGGTTCCAATCCATTCACGCAGACATCCCGGTCAATTCAGCCGCGGCGGTTCTCGCGCTCACCGCGGAAGGCGCGACCGTCCCCTTCATCGCTCGTTACCGCAAAGAACAGACTGGCGCTCTCGATGAAGTCGCCATCCAGCAGGCAATTGACGCGAAGGAGCGATGGGACGAGATCATCAAACGCCAGACCTTCATCGTCGGAGAGATCGATCGCCAGGGCAAGCTCACTGACGAATTGAAGGAAAAGATACTCTCGACGTTCAACCTCGATTCGCTCGAAGACCTCTACCTGCCATACAAACAGAAGCGCAAAACCAAAGCGACGATTGCCAAGGAGGCCGGGCTGGAGCCGTTCGCCCATTGGATTTGGGATTGCGGTCACGGATTGGCCACACCCGAACCCGGCCAAACAATCGAGATATTCGCGCTGGCTTTCTACAATCCCGAAAAGAACATCAACGACGCCGAAGCCGCCATCAACGGCGCGCAGGACATCCTGACCGAGCGTTTGAGCGAGACTCAGGAGTTGCGCGAGTTCACGCGCAAGACCACGTTTGAACGCGGCTGCGCGAAATCCGTCAAGACTGAAAAGGCGAAACCGCACAGCAAGTACGAACGCTATTTCGATTCGCACGAGACCATCCAGTCGCTGCTCAAACCGGAAAATTCGCATCGCTATCTGGCTATGCGGCGTGGATGGACGGAAGAGGAATTGACCCTGACCATTGGCGGCGCGCCCGAAGACGCGGCTTACGACGAGATGATGCTGGCGCGGTTTGAAAGCGCAGCCTGCACGGTTTCCGATTCACCCGGCGCCGAGGTGCTGCTGCGCGCGGCTAAACTCGCGCTGAAAGGTTACGTTCTGCCGAGCATCGAAAACGAAGTCCATCGCGCGCTGAAAGAAGTAGCTGACGACGCGGCGATCAAAGTCTTCGCCGAAAACGTGCGAAAGCTGCTGCTGGCCGCGCCATTCGGGTCGAAAGCCGTGCTCGGCGTTGATCCGGGCGTGCGCACCGGATGCAAGCTGGCGGTGATTGACGATTCAGGGAAATTCCTCGCCAGCGCCGTGATGCATCTGCAATCGAAATCCGAGCAGGAGAACGCGAAGAAGATGCTCGGCGCTGTAATCGGCAACGCCAGCCTCCGCGCCATCGCCGTCGGCAACGGCACGGCGGGCCGCGAGACCGAAAGCTTCATCCGCGAGACGCTGAAAGAGATTGAATCGAAGATCCCCGTCGTGATGGTCAACGAATCGGGCGCCAGCGTTTACAGCGCCAGCCACGCCGCCCGCGAAGAATTTCCCGACCTGGATGTCACCGTGCGCGGCGCGATCTCCATCGCCCGTCGTTTGCAAGACCCGTTGGCCGAACTGGTCAAAATTGATCCGAAGAGCATTGGCGTCGGCCAGTACCAACACGACGTGTCGCAGCCGGCGCTGAAAAAATCGCTCGATCAGGTAGTTGATTTGTGCGTCAACGCGGTCGGCGTGAACCTGAACACCGCCTCCTATCATCTGCTCGAACACGTTTCAGGCATCGGCCCGGCGATGGCCAAGAAGATCGTTGAGCACCGAACAACCAATGGCCTGTTCACCTCGCGCCAGCAACTGCTCGACATCCCGCGCTTCAGCAAAAAGGCGTTCGAGCAGTCAGCCGGCTTCTTGCGCATCCCGAACAGCGAGCATCCACTGGACAACACAGGCGTGCATCCTGAGCGTTACCCCGCGCTCGAAGCGTTGGCCGAAAAGTTGGGCAAAAACGTCGCTGATTTGACCGGCTCTGGCGTGGGGTTGATCAAACAATCCGAAGAGTTCAAAGCGGAGATCGGTGAATTCACATTCGCTGACATCGTCGCGGAGTTGGCCAAGCCGGGTCGCGATCCGCGCGAAGAGTTTTCGGCCTTCGCCTACCGCGAAGACATTCACGCGATCGCCGACCTGAAACCGGGTATGACTTGTCCTGGCATCGTGACCAACGTGACTAATTTTGGCGCGTTCGTTGACATCGGCGTGCATCAGGACGGCTTGGTTCACATCTCGCGGCTCAGCGACCGTTTCGTCAAAGACCCGCGCGAAGTGGTCAGCCCCGGCGACCGCGTTACAGTCCGCGTGCTCGAAGTCAATCTGGATAAGAACCAGATCGCGCTGACGATGAAAAGCGACGCCGAGGCCGCCCGCGCCAAACACAGCGAAAGACCAGCGCAGCCAAATCAGGATCGCCGGCAAGATCGCAAACCGCCTCGCGTCCCGCATCCGGGAAGGGATCAGAAGCGACGAGATGATCAGAAGCGGCCGCCGAAACCGGAGAAGGTGGCGTTCAACAATCCTTTCGCGCAACTGGCCAATTGGGGGAAAGAGGATGAGTGAGGTTTATGTGTGATCTGGAGTTAATGGCCATTGAGGGATATAAGTCCGGATTGTTGATAGAGTTTCAAGTTCAACAAATGCTCGGTTTTGGAGACCGTTTCGAGGTTCACGGCTTTCTGAAGGAGCACGGCGCCTATCTGGATTACGACACCGAAGACCTGGAGCGTGACAGTGCCGCCCTCGACGCGCTTCTCGACAAACAATGATTGTCATTTCTGATGAGTGAGATTTACGTCAGCACCGATGTAGAAACCGACGGGCCGATTCCCGGCGTCCATTCAATGCTCAGCCTCGGCTCGGCGGCCTACCGCGCAGACAAGAAGCTGATCAGCACCTTCACCGCCAACCTCGAAACCTTGCCGGGCGCAGTCGCCCATCCGAAGACGATGGCCTGGTGGCAGACTCAAGCCGAAGCGTGGGAGGCGTGCAGACGAAACCTTCAGCCGCCCGAAACGGTGATGAGGAATTACCTGGCGTGGCTGAAGAAATTGCCCGACAGGCCAGTGTTTGTGGGCTATCCGGCGGCCTTCGATTTTATGTTCGTCTGCTGGTACCTCTACCGCTTCACCGGCGAAAACCCTTTTTCGCATTCCGCGCTCGACATCAAGACCTACGCGATGGCGATGCTGAAGAAGGATTATCGGGACACGGTCAAGAAGAATATGCCGAACCGGTGGTTCGACGATCTGCCGCATACGCATAAAGCCCTGGACGACGCCATCGAGCAGGGCGCGCTCTTCTGCAATATTCTGCGCGAGAGCAGAAATCCGCAATGACTGGCTGGTCAAGCTCGATAAACCAATTCCTGCAATCGCTCGCCTCCTTCAAACGCCAACTGATCCTTCAATATCCACCGGCGGAACAACTCAATGGTGAAACGGTACTGATCGCCGCTCCTTTCCAAAATCTCTTTCTGGCGCAGCCGGCGCAATGATTCCCGATGCTCAGCCGGATTGATCGCTTCGTTCATCGCTATCGCCAGCAACACCTCGCGCTCATCGTCGGAACATTCCCTGGCCCAGGTGTAGTAGAAATAACCGCCCGCCGAAACGAGCGTCTTTTCAACCGCGACATCCAGGTCGGCTGCGGTCGCCGTCAAACGCTGCTGCGAGTTCAGGTAATTGACCAATTCGAATCCGATGGCCTGCACCAGGAGAGGCTGGCAGTGCGTGATCTCCAGAACTTTCTCGACCACGCCCGGCTCGTATTCCAGGTTGAAGCCAGCGGTCGGCCGCTCGATCAGCTCGCGCGCATCTTCAGGTTCGAGGAAGCTCAGCTCAATCGTTTGCGCGTTGATCAGGTAATCGGCCCAGTTCACGGTCTTTAGCTCATCGAAGCGGTGGCCGCCGGAAAAGAGCACGGCGAAGCGCTCGCGGTGTTGCACGATGCTCCTGATCTCGTTGAGAATCGTCGTGGAGATTTTGCCCCGCGCAATCCCTTCTTCCAAATTTTCGTATTCGTCGAAGCCGAGCAGAATCCGTTTGCCCACTCTCAGTGAGAGCTTCTCGACCTCGTCCAGGTAAGCGCTCAGTTCAGTGAAAGCGTACTTCTCGAACTTCTCCATCTGAGGGCGTTCGAGGCCGTCCGACAATCTGCCGTCTTTCAGCGCGCGGAAAATCTCGTCGGCTAGGTGATAACAGAACATTTCGTCGCTCCCCTGCCATTTCGCTTCCTGACACTGAAGGTAGACCGGCGCATATTCGCTGCTGAGCAGACGCGGCAGGTTGCACAGCGTCGAAGTCTTTCCGATGCGCCGGCGTCCGTACAGCAACAGCGCAGGCCGCTGTCCCGTATTGATGATGCGCTCTTCGATGGCGACGATGATGTCCCGGCGGCCTTTGAACAATTCGCTGTCGCGCGCCATCAGCGGGTTTCCGGCGATGAACGGGTTGAGAAGCGGCTCGGCGGCTATCTGCCTGCGGCATTCCGCTTCAACTGCTCTGACAATCTCCAGCCAGCGTGAGGCGATTGGTTGAAAGCTCGGCCCGACCGGACGTTTGACGAAGGCCATCGCGTCGCGGAACGGTTCCAGCTCCCGTCGCATCTCTTCAATCGCCTTCACACGGCCAGCAGGCGTCACCCGCGTCAGGTAGTTATGCGCGAGAGTCGAGATTTTGCCGATGCGGTCCCGCGTTTCGTTCAGTCCTTCCGGCAGATATTCCGCGTCTGGGGGGATGAACTTCAGAACCTCAGATGCGCCGGCCATCCGCTCCACGCTGTCAATCTGCTGTAAGTCCTGGGCAGCAATTTTGAGCAGAGCCTTCTGCGCTGCGCGGCGTTGATAGGGGCGATTGGCGGCGATGAAGGCGATTTCGGTGAGTCCGCGTTCACGATCTTGTTCAGCCAGCCTGACCAGCCAGTCGCTCAAGTAAGGCAGCGGCGTGAGGATCACTTCGTCCCAGTAAACCGGCGAGTGGCGCAGGATACCGAAGGAGGCGCCCGACTGCGATGCGCGCCTATACTGTAAAAGATGAGGAATGTAATAGAAGAGACGAAAAAAGAAGAATGCGAACGTCGGTAAATACGCAAGCAAACAGATCAGACCTTCGGTCAGACCTTTATCAAAACCGCCGACCCGAACGACGCCCACACCGAAGACCAGACCAACGCCCAGACCGCCGACCAGACCGAGGAACAGATTGCCGACCAGACCGAAGAACAGACCGTAGGCCAAGCCAACGACCAGACCTCCGACCAAACCGACGACTAAACCGACGACCAGACCATTGACCAAACCAACGACTAGACCGATGCTCAGACCGACAACCAAACCGACGACCAAACCGCCGACCAAACGACCGACCAGACCACCGACCAGACCGAGAACCAGACCGAAGACTAGACCGAAGACCAGAAGCTTAAGTAAAGCTCTTTTCCAGTCGAACGAATAACCTGCCGTTTCGCACAAAAGACCGACGACAATCAGAAAAAGAAAAGATAAGACAAACCCAACTGGAAAAACCTTGAGATAGATTTTGAGCGTATCCATCCGACTCAACCGTCGCGACTCGGCTGCGAGCGTGATCGGTTTAAAGAATGTCAGATGCAGCCAGTGCAGTGATTCTTTGAGATAAGCCCGAATCATTCTTTCTTTGAACCTGAAATGACGTCTTTGCCAGCCTTCAGCACATCCAGGACTCGCTTGATGTTGTCCAGGCTGAACATTCTCTTCGCTCTACGCAATTGCCTGGGGTCGAACCTGCCGACGAAGAGGTTACTGTACTCCTTCGCAATCTCCTCTGCCAACGCCCAATCGCTGAGTCCGAGGTCGCGGTTTCTGATCGTCCAGTCGCAGAGGATTTGCAGCTTCAACGGATGATGGCCGATGCTGTCAAAACCGGAGGTGATGAACCGGTATTCATCTTCGGTGAAATTCACCAGCGGACGATATTTATCCACGAATTGTCTCGCCTCATCTTCGGTAAAACCCCGTAGCTCGGTCAGCGAAAAGACATTGTAAAACGGCGAAGACAATTGCCCTTCCAGAGACAGCGCCTGCAAGGGCTTTTGCGTCGAGGTGGCGAATGCCAGGAGGCGCATTTCGAGCAATGCGCGCATATGATCGAAGAACGCTTCAGTGTACTCTTCGCGCCGTTTGATCGTGTTTTCGAATTCGTTGAGACACAAAACGACACGCTGCCCCGCTTGCTCCAGGGCTTTGATCTGCTCGGTGAAGGCAATCAGGCGATTGGAGAGCGAATCGTCGGATTTGATCGCCTCGGCGTCCGCCGCCAACTCTTTCAGCGCCGCCTTGAGGAAACCAGTAACCGTGTGAAACTGAGCCTCCTGAAGGTCCAGATACAAAAACCGGTAGCTGGAATCGTTGAGCCGCTCGGCGCCGGTCAGCTTCAGATGGTAAAGCAACGACGATTTCCCGATGCGCCGCTCTCCGACTATCGAAGAGCTTTGCATCGTTCGCAGGCGCGTGAGGATTTCGTTGATCTGGTATTCACGGCCAAAGAAATCATCCGCGTTCGTGATCACTCCACGATTGGTGAATGGGTTCGGCGCGTGGTTCATATTAAAACCGCAATCCAACTCCGGCCATGACCTGCAGGTTGTGGTTCGTGAATTTCTGCGCGCCGGCGGCGCCGGGAAGAAGCGATTTGGTTTCGTAGCGAATGATGGTGTCGCCGATATCGAAACGCAACATCGTGTGCCGGGACGGATAGAGTTCCAGCACCAGGCCCATATCGAGCGCCCAGCCGGATGAAGTTCTGAAGAGCGTGTTGAGCGTAGGATTGGTGTTGATGGTCTCGTCTTCAAGTTTGCTGCGGACGTAGCCCGGGCGAACTTTGGCGAACAGGCCGAACCGGTCGAAACGCTTGCCGGCTTTGATGCCCAACAGAAACTGATCGACCCGGTCTCTGGTCAGGCGGCGCGTGACCAGTTGGCCGAGATTCGGCAGGGTGATGCGGAAATCGTTCGGAAAGATGTTGTACTCGGCTTCCAGCGCGACCGCGTCGTTCAAATTGAAAGTCACGCGACCGCCCGCGCCTCTTTCCAATTTTCCCAGGTCGGGAACTCTCAAACTGAAATCGCCCAAATTGAGCGCGGTGACGTGTGCGCCGATTTCCAGCCTGGGCGACTCTTGCGCGCGCGCTTGCGGCGCGGCGAGTAACACGAAGAATGTGAGAGCGGTCATCACTACGGGACACTTTTTCGACAGCATAAATTCTCCTTAAAACGGTATATCGTCATCAACTTCATTTTTCGAGGCAATCTTCCGGTCATCGAAAATCCGCGCGCCGCGGGCCCATTCGGTTTCGGCCTCCCGCTGCGCTCGTTCTTCGTCATATTTGCGGCTCATCTCTTCCCACTCGCGCCGTTCGGCCTCCCAGCTTTCGCGTGTGGGATGGAAGGAGAAGACCCAATTGTCTTCCAAATCCATGCGGCTTCCGTCCAGATGCCAGAACGTCGGACCGAACTCAGGGTCGGCCATCATCTGGCACATCGGGCAATCTTCATCAATCATCAACTCTTCGGCTGAGGCGGCGACCGGCACGCGCAATCGCTCTTGTTCCAGAACCCGTTCGGGGACGTGGCTGAACTCGCCGCCGTCTTTCAACCATTCGTCTTTCAGTCTTTCCAATCGCGCGATCTCTTCGGCCAGCGTCACGGGCGGGTCGGTTTGCACATGCTCCCAGCATTCGATCAGCAGATAGCGCAGCAGGTCGTAGTAGACGACGTTGCTGTGCGTGCCGAAACCGGCGAAGCGATAAGCGGCGGAATCGCGCTTCAAAGGCTGCGGGCATTGGCCGATGAACGACCATTGATGGGCGCGCGAATCCAGATCGCTATCAATTGATTCGAGTTTGGCCAGCAACACCTCGCGCGGCGTCCGCCCGCGCAGATCGTCGCGCGGCGTCATCAGCCACTCTTCGTGGATAGCGTTTATCGGGTCATCCATCCTGGCCGTCCGCGCCAACGCGCACTGGCGGGCGATGAACTCCGTAACTTTGCCGAAGAGAACCGGGCGCGCGTCGAACGGTGGGGCGGCGGCGCGCTCGTCGCGGCGTCTCTGAGCGATTGCGCGCCAGTCTTCGAGCGATTTGACGAAGAGCCAGTCGTCGGGAAGCCGGTAATGAACCCAGACGATTTCTTCCTCCGACACTTCCGACCAATCGGGCGGCGGGTCCGGGCAATAGAGCGCAAAGCCGCTGGGGGCTGGGCTGTAAAGCACCGGCTCGGCGCCGGCGGCGATAAACCGTCCGGGCAAATCAATGATCATCACGCCGGCGTCATAAGGCTCTTCGTTCACTCCTTCCTTGAAGTGACCGAGAAAGCCGGTTCTGAGAACGGGACGGTCGTATCGCGCGACGGCTGCCTCCAACTCTTCGAGCGTTTCCGGCTCGGCCGTCAGCGCGGCCAACACGACATTGGCCAATCCCGCCGGCATCGTGTCGTGCAGCGCGCGACGCTCGTCAATGATCGTCACCATCACTTCGTTGGCCAATGAATTGTTTGCGACTTCTTCACTCATTTTCAGCCTCCTGGCGCCTGGTCGTTGTCATTCCAGCGCGAGATCGCCAGCGCCAACGCGGGATCAATCGGGGACGCTTCCAATTTTCTTCGCAGATCGCCGGTCACCGGCGCCAGATCGCGCAGCGTCCGCTCCCGCAGTTCCGCCTCAATCAACCCTTCTGATTCAATGAAACGCAACCAGGCCGGGATCAACTCTATCACCGCCGAAACATTGTGACTCTGCGCGGTAACCGGATCGAACATCTCCGCCAGATAACGATCGAGCCTCTCGCGATCGGGGCAGAGCAGATGTTTATACTCTTTGAATTTCTTCGCGTGACCGCCCGGTTGCTCGTCCGGGCCGAGAGACGAACTATAAACGCCCTCTTGATATTCCAGAGTTTGTCGCTCCCGGCGCAGGATGAAGCGGTGAATTTCCTGCGCCGCCATCTCGGCTTTGGCGTACGACGCTCCCGTAACGCTGTGAGCATAAGCGACGAATGCCATCGCCAGATCGAAGAGGTTGTACGCTCCTCTCTCATAGGCTTCATCCACAACCTTTTGTTTCTTGCGCCAGGTCCCTCCCGGCGGCCTCAGCCTGAAGTCATCCATGGTCCACTGACGGTTCGACCTTCCCGCGAGGCAGTCGAGGATTGAGGTCAGCCGCTCCATCCTGATCTCCTCATCGTAGAACTTCAGCCGCTCGAGCAGCGCCGGATCGTTCGGATCAGGAGCCGCCGTTTGCTCGACGTAATGCAGCAACTCGTACTGGACTGCGCGATGGCTGAAACCGGTCGTGGCCCACAACATCAGGCCCGTTGCCTGGCTGATCTTCGGCCAGGCCAGCCGCACTGATTCGACCAGAGCGGGCAACTGACCGTGATAAGCCATGCGCCTTTCAACCCAGTTCCAGACATCCATCCGTTGATGAGCGAGCAGCGCCACCTCGCGCGTCAATTCTCCGGCCTGTTCGTAGCGTCCGGCCGCCAGCGCGTTGATGATTCGCCATTCGAGAATGTAATGCTCTTCGAGCCGGTAGACTTCGGGCAGCCGCTGTCGCAACTCTTCTGTCAACCCATCGAACCTGTCCCGCTCGTTGCGCTCGACGACCTGCTCGAAGAGCGGGTTGAGCATCTCGAACGCCTGCTCCTCATCCATCAGGTCTTCTTCGATTGATTGTCTGAAGATTTCTATACGCCGTTCGTAATCGCTCTTCTCGAATTCATCCAGGCGCGCCATCAGGGCTTCCATGCGCAGATCAGCAGGCGTCGGGCAAGAATGTTCAATTGCCGCCGGTTTCGCCGCTGCCGGAGTTTCTACGGCCTTCGGTTTCTCAGCCGCCACCGGCTTCACTGCGGCTTCGACGGCCTTTTTGCGCGCCTCCTCTTCGTCCTTGAGCAGGCAGCACTTCTTGTACTTCTTGCCGCTGCCGCAAGGGCAGGGATCATTTCGTCCAATGCTCAATGCGCTTTTCTCCTTTTTTCCGGCGCCTGAGTTTTCGGCGTCAAGCTCGCGCCAGCAGCGACGCCTGCTTCTGAATCTTCCTGATCGCTTCGGCGATCTGATCCATATCCTGCCTGCCGCCGAGCAACACGGTCTGCGAAAACCAGACCGCTTCCTGACACAGCCGGTCGTTTTCGGGGCAGCGGTTGCGATCCTCCAACTCGGCGATGACTTTCGGCGAATAGATGTAGCGGAACGCGCGCGAACCGAGCGTGTTTTTCAAGAACGGCTCTTTGTTGAGCGGCGTGTAACCCGACGAACACGGGATGCCTTCGGCCCGCAACGCTTTCAGGAAACGTTCGCGGGCGAGGCCGCTGAAATGGTTTGCGTCGTAACGGAGCATGTAGATGTGATAAGCGTTGCGCGTGCAGCCTTCGTACATTTTTGCGGGAGAGATGCCTGGAATCTCGCGCAGCATCTTGGTCAGATATTCGGCGTTTTGTTCGCGCGTCTTCGCCTGTTCTTCCAATCGCGTGAGTTGAGCTAGCAGCAACGTACCCTGGAATTCAGTCAAGCGACGGTTATCTCCGTTGCGCACGTAACCCATCCCGGCGTTCATCTCGCCCCGGCCCTGGTTGTGGAAGCTCTTGCAGATTTCGATCAGGCTGGCGTTGTCGCTGATGACCGCGCCGCCTTCGCCCGAATTCAGGTGCTTCGACGCCTGGAAGCTGAAGCAACCTAAATCTCCCAAAGTTCCAACCTTTTTCCCTCGCCATTCAGCCAGATGAGATTGGCAGGCGTCTTCGATCACGAAGAGCTTGTGTTTCTTTGCAATCGGCAGAATTGCGTCAAGGTTCGCTACTGATCCGCCCAGATGCACCGGGATGATTGCGCGGGTGCGTTTGGTGATCGCGCGTTCGATCTTGCTCGCGTCAATCTGAGAAGTTTCGCGGTCAGTGTCCACAAAGACTGGCAGCGCGTGATTTAACAGAACCGGATTGACCGTCGCCACGAAAGTATACGGCGGTACGATGACTTCATCGCCGGGACCGATCTCCAGCGCGTTCACCGAACAGACGAGCGCGCTTGTCCCACTTGAAGTCGCCAGGCAATGTCGCGCGCCGAGTTGCTCCGCCCAGACCTTTTCAAATTTTTCCACGACACTGCCGCCGATCCGATTCCAGCGTTTGCCGCGCAGTGTTTCGATCAAATCCTTCTCTTCTTTTTCGCCGATCACTGGCCACGATGGGAACGGTGTGTTGCGCACGGGCGTTCCGCCGAGCGCCGCCAGTTTGTCATCCGAAGTTGAACCGAGAGAGACGCTCTTGCTCGCGCCTGCAACCACGGCCCCGGCGCAAGTGGTGGAGAGAAAACGACGGCGAGTGAACTTGTTTCGCATAAGCAGCCTCCTTTGAGTCAGTACCGCGAGCGGTAGCGAGCGTGGCTCCATCAATGACCAGCTGATAGCGTCACGCTCGCTACCGCTCGCGGTACTGATTGTTTGAGTCAGTACCGCGAGCGGTAGCGAGCGTGGCTCCATCAATGACCGGCTGATAGCGCCACGCTCGCTACCGCTCGCGGTACTGATTGTTTTTGATAAACGCGATCTTTCTCTGCGGGTAATTGAAGACGATCTGGAACTGTCTCAGCAAACCGGCGCCGACATTGCCGCAGATGCGTGGGTTGACCAGCGCGCCTTCTTTGGCCTGTGAGAACATTACCTCAAGTTTTTCAAACCGCTCGCCGGCGAATTCGAACCACTCGATCTGCCCGCCCTGCAACTGCGCCGAGCCGCCGATCCCGCTGGAAGAGACCGATCTGGTCTCTCGGCCTTCGAGCAGCTTGAATTGTTCGACGGCGGACGTGTGGAACCCGACGTTCCATCCCGCGCCGGTATCAATCACAAAGATGCCTTCGCGGTCTCCCTCGAACCGGCATTTGACATGCGGATGGTTGGTGACGATGAACACATCCTGCCATTCGGCGCCGTTCAGTTGAAACCTGTCCGGATTGTGGAGTTCGAGCAGGTTCTTTCCCGCATCAAGGATCACCACCGCGCGGCTGAGCAGGTCGTAACCGCAGATGCCGGTGATGTTCTCACCCAAGCTGCGGCCAATCGAATTCAAATCAAGCTCGACGAAGATCGCTTTGTTGATCGTCATCGGCCCAAGCTCGAAGCTGGCCACTTCGCGGAACGCCGACGAAGCCGTGCCGCCAACGCCGCCGACGGGTATTTTTCCGAATGCCGGCAGTCCCAACTCAGTCGCCTTGCTCACGCTGACAATCATCGCGCCGGCGCCGGTGTCGAAGAGGAACCAGCCTGCGTCGCGCCCGTTGATCTTCGGCCTGACCAGCAGATGGCCAGTGCGCGCGCGTCTGATCTCAACCTGCGCGGGGCCGTCTTTCCACCGCGTGTCGTCAGGTCTTTTCGTGATCGGGGCGTAAAGATTCGATTTGCCGTCGGCGCGCGTAACCAGCAAAACGTTGAAGGTCGTTACCAATCCCTGATAGCTGTTGATCTGGCGGTGGGCGAAGACGCCTATCTGCGTCTTTCTGTAATCGAAGAATTCCCACTTGCGGATTTTATCGGCGGGTCCGTAAACCAGCGACTTTGGCGTCCACGTCGCGCGATCAACTATCACGCGCCCCTCCGTCGTTCCGTCTTTTAGTTTCAAACTCAGCGCGACCTGTTTGTCGTTCGTTTGTTCCGGCGCGATCTGAGTCTCGAACGGCGAATCGTCGGCCAGCCAGCGATGTGTGCGCACCCACGCTTCGGTCTGCGCGTCTTCCAGATCGCCGAGTTCGAGTGTTTGCGGCATTCCGGTTTTGTCCACCGACCAGCCCGTCGCGCCGTCGAAGGCGTTGATGAGCGGAAATTGCGCTTCGATCTTCTCGTGAAATTTACCGTCGGGCGTATAGCTGAAATTGAATCGTCCATTCAATCCCGCGTTGGTCACTTCGCCTGTCAAAACGACACCGGCGTGATTGGTTTTGACCGCTTCGTAATTGACCGCCTGTCGAACTTTGAGCAGAACCTGGTCGAGTCCGACGACGGGTTTGGCTGTTTGTAATTGGGCTGTAAAAAGAGATTGGCTGTTGGCAATCAGCAACAGGACAAAAACCAGGGCCCAAGTTTTTGCGCTTCGCATAAGATACCCTCCCCACATTCAATCGTTTCCCGCTGTTTGGCTTTCAAGCTGAGCTGTGAAAATTGAACACGAATGGCGCATAAAAGCAACCCGCGCCAGCCTTGGAATCAGTACCGCGAGCGGTAGCGAGCGTGGCTCTATCAATAGGCCAGCTGCCGCAAGCCACGCTCGCTACCGCTCGCGGTACTGATTTGAATGGCCGGACGTGAAAATTTTGCGCACAAAACCTGGGGGCGGTTCGTAATACCCCCTGAACCACATTTCACACAGGAGGAAACTATGCGCAAAACAATCTTCGTTTCGCTGATCGTGTTGGTCTTCGGCTGTTTCGCTTACGCTCAATCCAAATCGGAGAGCGGTCCGGTTGGAACTTGGTCGGGCACATGGACCGGGGGCAGTACGGGCAAATTTGAGATGACCATCACGAAAGACGCGAATGGAAAGCTTTCTGCAACGCTCACGACCAAGCCTGATGACGGCGAAGGCTGGACAGGCTCATTCAAATCTGTCGAAGCTGGTGACGCCAAATTGACGATGAAAATTGATTTTCCCGACGGCGAAGCCGAAGCCTCGCTCCAGGCGATGATCGAAGGCGCGACGCTCAAGGGCGACTATTCGATCCGCGTCAAGGCTAACGGCGAAGAGGTAGACAAAGGGACTTTTACCGCCAGCCGGAAGTGAACGTTCTACCAATCGGCCGCCGCTCACGTTAAAGTACGCCGCTATGATCACGATTGACGGTTCATTCGGTGAGGGCGGCGGCCAGATTCTTCGCACCGCGCTGGCGCTCGCGCTGGTCACGAGCAAAGCGTTCCGCATCGAAAAGATTCGCGCGGGGCGCAAAAATCCCGGCTTGCTGCGACAACACCTGACCGCCGTGAATGCCGCGGCGAAGATTGGTCAAGCTGAAACCACGGGCGCCAGCATCGGCTCGACTCATCTCACATTTACCCCCGGCAAGATTGCGCATGGCGATTACCAATTCGCCATCGGCACGGCAGGCAGCGCTACGCTCGTGCTGCAAACGGTTTTACCTGCCTTGCTGGTTTCTGACGATCAGAATCAACAGACTCGCTTGACGATTGAAGGTGGGACGCACAATCCATTTGCGCCGCCCTTCGATTTTCTGGCCCAAGCTTTTCTGCCGCTGCTCAACCGAATGGGCGTTCGGGTCGAAGCGACGCTCGAACGCTACGGTTTTTACCCGGCGGGCGGCGGCAAAATCGAAGTCACGGTCAATCCGGCGAAGAAACTCAATCAGCTCGAATTGAACGAACGCGGCAAAATAGTGGATCGCCGCGCGACGGCTTTGCTGGCTCATCTGCCGCGCAACATCGCCGAGCGCGAGCTGGGCGTCGTTCACCGAAAACTGTCGTGGCCGCAGAAATGGCTGAAGGTTCAGACGGTCACGAATTCACCCGGCCCAGGCAACATCATCACGCTCGAAATCGAGAGCGAAAACGTCACCGAAGTCTTCACGGGCTTCGGCGAACGCAACGTCGCCGCCGAAGCCGTCGCGGATCAGGCCGTGCTGGCGGCGCGACGCTACCTGGCGAGCGACACCGCGGTCGGCGAATACCTGGCCGATCAATTGCTGCTGCCGATGGCATTGGCCAGAGGCGGATCGTTCACCACCGTTCCGCCTTCGCGCCACACCACCACCAACATCGAGATCATCCGCAAGTTCCTCGACCTCGAGATCAACGCCGAGCAGATGACGAATCGAAGCTGGAAGATCGAGGTGAAGCAGGTGAAGTAAATTTGCCTTTTGCTGCTCGATTTCCTATGCTGCGCGCGCAACGCGGATCGTTCGTCTATCATTCACCTTTTCACCCAACAATTCGGAGGAAGCTTATGTCAGAGAACACTACCCGCAGAAGTTTCATCGCCGGAGCGGGCGCGAGCGTCGCCGGCGCCGGCCTGCTCACCGCAAAATCTTACGCGCGCGTCCTGGGCGCGAATGATCGGATTCAACTCGGCGTCATCGGCTCCGGAGGCCGTGGCCGCAGCGTGATGAACTCTTTTAGGAAATTCGCCGATCAATGCGAATTCATCCACGTCTGCGACGTTTACGAGCCGAACATCAACGCGGCGCTCAAGCTCTCGCGCGAGGGCGCCAAATCAACGATGGATTACAAAGAGCTGCTGGCCAACAAAGACGTGGTCGCTGTGCTTAACGCCACGCCCGACCACTGGCACGCCAACGTCTTGCTTGACGCGGTGGCGGCAGGCAAAGACGTTTACACCGAAAAGCCCTTCTCGTATTCCATCGAGCAGGGCGCAAAGATGGTCAAAGGCGTGCGCGCGACGAAACAGATCGTCCAGGTCGGGATGCAGCGCCGCAGTTCCGAAGCCGTGCGCGGCGCGAAGAAGATCGTTGACGACGGCGCGCTCGGCGAAATCGTGATGGCGCGCGCCCAATGGTTCTGGAACCGCAAGCCGATGCCGCAAAAACTGCAGCTCGCCGGCAAACTCGATTGGGAACGTTTCCAGGGGCCGGCCAAGACCCGCGTCCCGCTCGACGAACGCCGGTTCTTCCACTGGCGAAACTTCCGGGATTACAACGGTGGCCACATGACCGATCAGGGCACCCACCTGATGGACGTGATCCAATGGTTCTGCAACCAGGGCAAACCGCCCGCGTCAGCCGTCTGCCAGGGAATGATCACTGTTCACAAAGGCGCCGACGTGCCCGACACGTTCTGCGGCGTGTTTGAATACCCAACGTTCCTCGCCACGTGGACGTTGTGTTACGGCAACTCGTACGAAGATAGCTGGAAGATTCACCTTCAAGGCAAGCAGGCGACGATGGTTCTCGATGATGACGGTTATCGAGTCTATCCCGAACCGTGGGGCCGTCCGAACATCCCGCCCGCGACGATTCACGAATACAAAGGCGGCATCCCGACCGAGCCGCACGTCAAGAATTTCCTAGACTGCGTCAAGTCGCGGCAGGAACCGAACGCGCCGGTCGAAGTCGGGCACAACGCGGTGAGCGCGCCGCACTTGGCCAACTTGGCGTTGAGGACGCAGAAACGCGTCAGCTTGAGCAGCGACGGTGTGGTCGCGCGCGCTTGACCCTGGCTGCTGCGGAAAATGTGGAACAGGATGCCATCCTGTTCCACATTTATTTTTTTCCGGGGCGGTGTATGATCATTCCGGTTCAACGAACGTGTGGGAGGAATTTCGATGAGCGCGCAACCTGCCAGAAAAACTTCGATGCTGCTGAAGGCGATCAGGCATTTGCCGGAAGGCGGCACGCTGACCCTGCAAGATGTGAGCCGGGAAGATTATGAGCGGTTGCTGACCGATCTGAGCGACAGCAACCGAGTCCGGGTGAGCTACGATCACGGGAGGCTGGAGATCATGAGTCCATCGCCGATCCACGAGATGTACAAGGAGTTGATTTCAGACGCCGGGCGGATCACCGGAGACCTGACCGGCGTCGATCTTGAGAAACTCGGCTCGACCACGTTCACGCCGGGAACATTTGATGAGGGCGCGGAGCCGGACACCTGCTTCTACGTGCAGAACGCCGCGCGCATTATCGGCAAACGCAAGATTGATTTGAGCGTCGATCCGCCACCCGATGTCGCCGTCGAAATTGATATTTCCAGCGACTCGAGCAGCAAGCTGGCGATCTACAAAAGCCTCGGTGTGCCCGAAGTCTGGATTTACAACGAGCAGAGATTGCGCATCTACCATCTGACCGACCAGGGTTATGTTGAGATGTCGAGCAGCCTCGCCTTCCCGCTTTTGACTGCCGACGCCCTCACGGAAGTTTTGGAGAAGAGCAAGACCAAAGGTCAGGCCGCGGCGTTGCGATTTTTCCGGCAATGGCTGCGGAGCAAATTGCGTGACACCCGCTGACCCGGGATTCCCCGCTTCACACACATATGCTGCCCCCCCGCACGACTGAAATCACTCAGCTCCTGACCCGCTTCCGCGCTGGCGACACAGCGGCGGCTGAAAAACTGATGCCCATCATTTACGACGAACTGCGCCAGGTTGCGCGCCGTTGCCTGAAAAAGAAATCTGACAATCACACCTTGCAACCTACCGAGCTGGTTCACGAAACCTACATGCGATTGTTCAAGCCGGAAGCCGGAGAAGGATTGACCGAATGGAAAGATCGGACCCATTTCTTCGCCGTCGCCGCGCTCCAGATGCGACGTATCCTGGTTGACCATGCGCGCGCGCGGCAGGCCGATAAACGCGAAGGCTCGCGCCAGCGAGTCGAGTTGACCGAAGACGACGGTCAAGCGCCGCCGCTCGATGTTGATCTGGTTGCGCTCGACGAGGCGCTCCTGCTTTTTGAACAGGAGCACCCACGCGCCGCGAAAGTAGTCGAATTGCGTTACTTCGGCGGGATGACGGAAAAAGAAGCGGCTGAGGCGCTGGAAATTTCCGTGACCACGCTCAAACGCGAGTGGGCGTTTGCGCGGGCGTGGTTGCTCAAACGACTCAAGGCGTCGTGAAAAGGCGCGGCCAGTTCAATCCTCCTCTTCCGGTCTGACATAGTCTCTCGCGCCGTGCCTCACGTAGAGAACGTGAACTTCCTCATCTCTCACCGTAAAGAGAATCCGGTATTTGTCGAAAATGAGTTGCCGAATTTCTTCTCGGAAAAGCTGACTCTCAGGAGCGAGAGGACAACGAAAAGGGCTGTTCTCAAGACTCAAGACGGCCTCTTCAATTTCAAAATGCCAGAGCGTGGCCTTCTCCGGCGAATACTGGGCCATCCAGCGTGCGGCTTCTCTGATGTCGTCTTTAGCTCTTTCTTCAACGATGACTGAGTAGCTCATGGCTGTCTCTCAGGAATTCCAAACTCCTGGCGAAGTCCGGCGAAAAATTCTCTCGCCGCTGTTCCTTTACCCTGACGCATTGATTCCAGCCCTTCGCGGATTCCCTCAATGGCTTCAAAGCGTTCCTCCTCTTCACGCAGCCTGGCCTCCAACGTAAGCCCGCGTTCGATTAAAGCGCGGGCATACTCTTCAGCGGTCGCTCCCGCCTGCTGCGCCTTCTCGGCCAGGGTTTTCAGAGTCTCTAGCGGGAGCCCAGTAATTTCCAGCGTTCCGGTCTGCATATTTTTCACCTCGTTGTTATGATCACTCTCACCTAAATCATAACCCTTTCGGCAAAGTTCAAAAAGAAGCTGAGGACGCTGACTTCGCTAGCGGTCAATCACTTGAAGAAAGCCTTGATGGTGTTGGCCCTCTTCCCGTCAGCCACGACTACGATCTCCACCTCGCCGCGTCCGGCCAGGCTGCGTGGCAACCGCACGTTGAGCTGGTCCAGTCCGGCAAAATCCGGCTGCGGCCCGGCGTATTCAACCTGCGCATTCACCCCACCGATACTCACGCTCACGGCGGACAACGCGCTGCGATTGCGGAGGCCCGTCCCAAACATCAACAGCACGACTTGTTCGTTCGCCGGACCGAGATCGATCGGCACGGAGACGAATTTGTTCTGCGCCGGATCGAAGCGGACGGCGCTTTCAAAAACCTGCGAGCCATCCGGGCGAACGCGCGCGACGACCATCGCTCCGACGCCCTGCCCATCGGCGTTTGCGGAGAAGAGGCTGGGAGCCACGGTCGAAATGGTGATCGTTCCGACAGAGACCGTTCCATTGCCGCTGGTGATGGTCACGGTCGCTGCGCCCGGCGCGGCTTCGGGCGGCGCCAGGTAGTTCACCTGCGACGGAGCGACGAAGAAGAGCGGAGCCAGGCGTTCGACGCCCACGCTGTCCTTGATCTTGACGGTTGTGCCCGCCAGCGAAGCGGGCAGCGGCAGCGCGGCCGCCGTGGCAGTCGTCGTCGCCAAGCCGGCGCCGAACGCCGCGACGATTGATTCAGCCGCAATCTCCGGCCTGAAGCTGGCGGCGGAGACATTGGCCACCGAGTTGACGAGGTTGACCGAACCGTCGTTGTAGCTGGCCGCGACCGCGACTGCGTTCACATCCGAGAGTTGGCGGCGGATCGGCGCGTCGCCGAAGCCAACGGTCGTCGCCGCCGCGTTGCTGCCAGTCAGTGAATTGAAGCGAACGGTCACAATCGTCTGCTTGCCCGCTCTCAACGTCTGTCCGGCGGGCAGAGCCAGAGCAAGGCCCAGTCGCCCGCTGGCGGCTTGATTGCCGTTGACGTTCAACACCGCGTTGGGCGCCCCGCTACCCGCCGACGCCGAGACGAAAGCGAGCACGCTCGGATCGAAGTTCAGGCTGAGGCCGAACGCGTTCTCGTCGCCTTCCGCTTCGATCTCGATCTCGAGCGTGTTGGATTGGCCGCGTTGGAACGTGGCGTTGAGGATCCGCACGATCCGTGGGTGGGCAGACGCAATGCGTGTGACGTCGTCATCTAAGACCGGCGCAAATGAGGTTGGGCTGGTCGGCCCACCGGCGGTTTGCACCGGATCGAGACCGGCAGCGAAACGCCCGGCCTGCACCCAGTCGGTGATCGAGATCTGGCCATTGCCTTTCGTCTCGCGCGGCGCGCAATCGGCGCGTTGGAATTCGCCGCCCGCCGCCGCCGTATCCAATCCTGCGGAGAAGCGTCCGACCTGCACCCAATCAGTGATCGTGACCGTGCCGTCGCCAGTGCCATTCGGACGCGGCGCGACGTCGGCTTCGTAGCCAAGTGTCGGACCGATGGGGATGGAGCAACCCTGGTAGCTGGCGCTCAGAATCTGCGCGTTGATGTTCGAGATCTCTCTGCGGATCGGGGCGTCGCCGAAACCGACCGGCGTGCTGTTCGCCGTCGTGCTGGCCGAAACGTTGAAGGTGACGACCGCGACCTGGCGCGCGCCCGCAGCGAAAGTCCGCCCGCTCGGCAAGGTCAGCGCGACGCCGAGCCGGCCCTGCCCGACTTGGCTGGTATTCTCGTTGAGCGTAGCGCCGGCCGCATCGCCGCCGATCGCTGTTCGCACGTAACTGAGGATCGCCTGGTCGAAGTTGAGCGAGAAGCCGAGCGCGTTCTCGTCGCCTTGCGAATCGAGCACGATGGGCACGGTTACAGCGCTGCCCGGACTCGCGGTGGCGCAGACCGTGCGCACGACTCTGGGGGTGGTAGGGGGAGGCGGGCGGATTCCCACACCGCCGAGAATGACTTGGCGTGTGACGCCGCTTTGAGGAGCGGTTGCCAGAACCTTGAGTGTCGCGAGGTCGCCGGTGAAGTAATTGTGCCAGGGATCAGCCCCTGCCATATCAGTATTGGTCAATCCGGGGAAGGCCATCATCCCATCAGGCGTCAGTGTAATGCTGGAAGTGACTCCGCTCCCCCCGACGTCGGTAACGACAATGCCTGGGTACAATGCGCGCAGCCAATCCCAAGAGCCGGTTCCAACCTCGCCCATCGCAAAGAGCGCGCCGCTCGGACTGAGATTCATGAAGTCGGCGATCCTGCCCGCCGCCGCATTGATGGCGGCCATCTCCTGTGCGTCCAGATCGCCTCCGATCAGGTTATAAGTCGGAAGGTAAAGAATTCCCGTGTTCGCCGTCGAGAGGTTAGCCAGCCAGTTTGTGATGTTAGCCGCGCCGTCAACGTGCATGATCGTCCATTCCGCGCCCGGCAGTGAGGAGAGGTTGAAGGCCGAATTGATCGCGTTGCGCGCCGTCCCGCTGCTGCTGCCCAGATCAACCACGACCTTCGTCTGGGTCGAAACCCGCGCCGCCAGGTTCTCCATCGCTTTTTGCATATACAGCCAGCCGTTGCGGTTGACGCCTCCTGAAGCGGAGCCATGTTGGTTGGCGTCGGTTCCGTCAATGATCACCGCCGCGCCGCCCGTAGGTGGATCACTGACAACGGTGAAAATAGCCGTCGCTCGGTCGGGACAATTCGGCTTGCTGATCGTGATCGCCCCGGTCACTGCGCCGTTTGGCACAGTCGTGGTGATCTGAGTGTCGCTGTTGACGATAAATTGAGCCGCGACATTGTTGGCGAACCTGACTGCGCTCACGCCAGTGAAGTTCGCGCCGTTGATCGTCACCTGGCTGCTGACGCCGCCGCTTGCCGGGTTGAGTCCGCTGAAGGTTGGGCAGACGATGGCCGGGGTGATGGTAAAAGCGAGCGCTCCGGAGAGACCGCCGCCGGGCGCAGGATTGAAGACCGTCACCGAGGCCGTGCTGGGGGCGGCGATATCGCTGGCGGCAATCCCCGCGAGCAATTGCGTGGCGCTGACATAGGTCGTCGTACGGGGGTTGCTGTTCCAATGAACGACCGAGCCAGGGACGAAATTGGAGCCGGTGACCGCGAGCGTGAAACCTGGGCCGCCCGCAATGACCGAGTTCGGGCTGAGCGCGGTGAGCGTCGGCAGCGGATTAACTGGGGGAGAGGTGATGGTGAAGTTCTCAATCAGAAACTGCACGCCGTTGTAGAAGACGCGGACCTGCCAGTTCCCCGGTAGCGAAGCGGCAGGACTATTTGCGATAGGTATTGAGTCCCAGGCGCAAAAAGAGCCGTTAGAAGGAAATACATCAGAACTGGTGAAAAAGAGCGACCCATTAGGACTGATGAAATCCCGTCTCACCACATCGCCGGCTCCGACACCCGCGAATCTTGTCCATTGATAGACACGCTCGTCAGTGGGGGCGAAGACAGATTTGGAGGGAGGTGGGGGATCGCAACTCGTGGTGGAGACCGGCCCGCCGCTCACCCTGTGGTCAACAACTGTGACGGTTTGAGTTCCGACAGTGAAGCTCCTTCGCCCCAATTCGCACTGCCCGCCCGAATACGAGTGTGTGGCGATCACCTGATAGGTTCGCGCTGCCAAACTGCCGGCGGGGATAGTTACGCTCAGGTTCCAGGGCGTAATGACCTGCGCGCATACTTGACCCGGGTTGGAGGTGTTGATGCGGATCTCGCCGCCTGCCACAGTCACCGCCGGGTTTCGAGGGGTACAGGCGTTCGACCACTGGCCTGAGAGCCTGATGGTGACGTTGTCGTTGGTGGTTGGGTTCGACGGAAGGATATCTATCTGAGTCGGACTGCAACTCTGCGCGTAGGCCTCGGCCAACTTCAGACTCAGAAGATTTCCAACTCGCGCAGTTGCCCGCTCAATCGAAGGCTGCAGGAAGATTGACGACCAGACGAAAAAACCGATGAAAGTCAGGCCCAACACAAATCGAATAGGCTTTCGCATATTTGTCCCCCGATCAGCCACACGCCGCCGGCGAGGGCTGTTGCTTGTCACGTTCTGGTGGATGAGTCGGATCGGCATGCGATCCGACGCTAAGGTACTTCTCCGCTCATTCCCTAGAGCGCAATCCGCGCGCAAAATGGCTCACACTTTTTTCGATTCCCTGAAAAAAAATCGACCCATGAAGTCAAGTGACAGCGGCGGATGCGGTACGAGGAGCGTGAGCGACCTGAGGTTGGATCAAACGACCTCTTGATCTAAGCCCAGGTCGCTCACGCTCCTCGTACCCTTCCTTTACCCACTCGGCAATCGGCGCCGCGCGAATGACCATCCCCTCTTTTGAAAAGCCGAGTTGGGGAAGTGCGCGTGCGAAATCGTTCTCGTCCACATACGTCGCAGGAAACATCCTGCCCAACACCTCGTACCCGTTGCAGCGACGCAGGGAGGCCAACACCATCATCCCGCCAGGCGCCACGAGACCGGATAAATGACCCAGGAATGTCTCCCACTCTTTGCGATCCGATGACACCGCCTCGATGCAGTGGAAACTTACGACGAGGTCATAGGTCTGCGGCTGACCGAGTGGGTGAAGCCGCCGAACATCCGCCTCTCGCAACGCCGGCGCCTTCCGTCGCAATTCGGCCTTTCGAGCGGCCACTTGCTCTGGCGTCGGCGCATTACCAATCTCAAGTTCGAGGACACCCCGGAAGTAAACGTCCCAGTCGTGCGCCTCCGGCTCGTCATCCAGCCAGCGCTGCGCTTCGCGCAAGTTCGCGGGCAGGTAGTCGGCCAGGTGCAATTCCTGCGCGTGAGGAGCTATGGAGATTGCGCTGTACAGCGTGGGACCGCAGCCAAAATCAATCGCTCGGCGGCGCGGCGGCGCACCGCGCGACAACTGTTCGATCAAGAACCGTAAGACCGCCTGCGAATCATCCGGCAGGTACGGGGTCGAGTAATACTGCCGCAAGTACTCTTGCGGATCCCACTCTGACAAGTAGGGGTTCGACTGCCCAATTGATTCAGACATCGCAACGCTCCTTCAGGTCCGCGTGACGACCGTGAACACGACCGACTCTGCCCGCCAAAACTCGACGCTGAATCGCTTGGCCGCCTCGGTGTCGAACACCTTGCAAGAGAACACGTTAATGTAAACCGCTTTGAGCAGCGGCAATGGGTGGCAGACGATGTTGCTGGTCTCGATGAACTGGATGGCGGACACCCCATTCAGGTGCGGAACGTCGCTGTCATCTTCCCAGAACAGCGGCTCGCCGTGCCGCTTCATTCGGATCAAGTCGCAAAGCTGAATGAAATAGTCCTCCAGCTTCTTCCGCGACAGGTCTCCTAACTCAACCCCTTTAAGATCCAACAACAATTCCATTCCATAAGGCTTCATGGTGAATCATCCTTTTCTGGCTCTATTTTGCTTGTGATACGCCGTGATCCCTGCGATTCCGGATTCCAGCGCCTGACGAACGGTTACTGCTCTCTGGGGAAAGCGTAATCCGCGCGCAAAACAGCCCACACTTTTTTCGATTTCAAGAAATTTTTCCCGGATGGAGGTTGAGGACAGATGTGATGGTATGAATTTCGAGTCTGCTCTCTATCTCTTGACCTTCGATTGAACTTCCTCTTCAGTCGCCGCACGCCGCAACCGCACCGTCCCATCCCAACCGCCGCTCGCCAGCGTCCGTCCATCGGGAGAAAACGCGACCGACCAGACCTGGTCGGTGTGGTCTCTGAAAGTAAGCAGTTCCAAGCCTGTCGCCGTGTCCCAGAGTTTGACCGTCCTATCTCTGCTCGCGGTGGCAAGACGTTTGCCGTCTGGGGAAAAAGCTACTTCGAAGACTTCGTCTTCATGTCCGGTGAAAGAGCGGATTTCGCGTCCGGTCTTTAAATCCCAGAGTTTTGCCGTGCGGTCTGCGCTACAGGTGGCGAGCGTTTTGCTATCGGGCGAAAACGCTACCGTCCAGACCCAGTAATTGTGGCCGCGCAGCGTGGCGAGTTCCTGGCCGGTCGCCGTATCCCACAGCTTGACGGTTTTGTCCGTACTGCCGGAAGCCAGCAACCTGCCATCGGGCGAAAAAGCTACCGTCCAGACCTCGTTTTCGTGTCCCTTCAACGAGCGCAACTCCCGGCCTGTGTTCGCGTCCCACAACCGCACAATACGATCGTCGCTTCCCGTCGCCAACAGCTTTCCATCGGGCGAAAAAGCGATGGAGTGAATTTGCAGCGCGTGTTTGAGCGTCAACAGAGTCTGCCCGGTGTTCGTATCCCACACGCGCGCCGTGTTGTCGCTGCCGGACGAAGCGAGGCGCAGTCCGTCGGGCGAGAAGACCACGCACAAGACTTGATCGGTATGCCCGGTCAACGTGGCCAGCGGTTTGCCGGTCTTCACTTCCCAGAGCTTCACTGTTTGGTCTTTGCTGGCGGTCGCCAGTTTCGCGCCGTCGGGAGAGAACGCGATGGAAAAGATGTGGCCTGTATGGCCGCTGAGAATCCTATCAACTGCTAATAGCTGGGATACGTCCCAGACCTTCGCGGTGTGGTCGGCGCCGACAGTAGCCAGTTTCCGGCCATCTTGCGAAAAGGCGGCCCAGTAGATGAATCCGCCGTGGCTTTTGAACTCGGCCAGCGCGGATTGCGTCGCCATGTCCCACAACCTGATGAACCCATCCGCGCCGACAGTTACCAATATTTTGCCATCGGGCGAGATAAACGCCCTGCCCGGCGACCCTCTGTCGGTCTTGAACTCGGCCAGTCGGCGCAGTGACGGCGTCTCGTATAACGTGGTTATCCCATTGGGGCTGGAGACATAAAAACGTGTGTTGTCCAGGAGTCCTTCATCTTGAATGCCATAGACGGGTTCTTCGACGGCGCTGATCGTCCGGCCAGTGAGTGAGTCCCGAATGGTTAGCTTTTTGGCCCCGGCGAGTGTCCAAAACCATTTGCCGTCAGGCGAAAACCGCAGCGCGGCGCCGGCCCTCTCCCGAAAAGTGTTCAGTACGCGGCCGGTGGCCAAGTCCCACAACTGGATCACATCTTCGCCGACGCGCGTCAGCATTCGCCCGGCGCCCTTTGCGACCCAGATATTTTCAACAGGGCCGATGTGCCCGCGCAGGGCGCGAAACGGTTGCGCCGCGCCGGAATCCCACAGCTTGATCACGCCGTCATCGTACCCGGTGGCGATGCGCTCGCCATCGTCAAAAAACATGAAATTGCGAATTGCGGCTGACTGATCCGTGATGACGCTGATTGTCCTGCCCGTCATATATTCCAATACCCTGACGGTGTGGGCGTTTTCGATAGAGCCAATCTTATCTGTCCGAACACTGGTGTGGTAGGCCACTGGCCAGCCCTTGGTTTTTAAGTATGTCGCTTTCCAGGAATTGATTTCGCGGCCTGAATCCACGTCCCACAGCCTGACCGTGTCATCCATGCCAAACGTCACCAGTTGCGTGTCATTGGCGACAAAAAGCGGCCCTCCGACCCCTGCCGGATGGCGCAGCGTCAACGTCTCCTGCTGGCTGCGCAGCCAGAGGTAGTACCACTCGAACCCGCGCAGGTCATCAAATCCCCAGCGTTTCGGAACATATCGCTCCAGCCTCTCATTCAACCCGGCGACATCATTCTCCGCCAGATCGTCCAATGCCTGCTGCATTTCTCTGGCATAAAGCGAGCGGCGCTGATCGTTCGCCCGTCGCCACGCAAAGATCGCCGTGGCGACCAGCGCGATGATTATCATCGCCGCCACAAATGTTTCCATTTTATGCCGCCGTACGAATTTGCCGGCGCGGTAGCCGATCCCGTCGCCTCGCGCTTTGACAGGCTGGCCGTTCAAATGGCGCGTGATGTCTTTGCTGAACTGTTCGACTGTGGCGTATCTGCGATTTGCTTCTTTCCGCAGAGCCGTCAGGACGATGTTGTCCAGATCGCCGCGCAATCGCCGCCGCAGTTTGACGGTTTCGGTTCCGGCTTTCGTTTCGATTCGACCGGCCTTCGCGCTCGGCGGCTGAGGATCGTCGTCGCAAACTATCTTCATCATTTCGTGCAACGGACGATTCGGCAGGTCGTGCGGATGCTCGCCCGTCAGCAGTTCGTAGAGCAACACGCCGAGCGAATAGACATCACTTGCCGGTGTGATTCGCTCTTCGCGCACCTGTTCGGGGCTGGCGTATTCGGGTGTCATCCAATGCAGTCCGGTTCGGGTGAACGTGCGCGGCTCGGCGCCGGATTCGGGCGTGAGCAGTTTGGCAATGCCAAAATCGAGCAGCTTCACTTGCCCATCTTCAGTCACCAGAATGTTGCTCGGCTTGAGGTCGCGGTGAATAACCAGGTTGCGATGCGCGTAATGAACGGCGGCGCAGACGGTTTGAAAGAGTTTCAACCGCTCGTTGATCGAAAGCCGGTGTTCGCGGCAATAAGTCGTGATCGGCTGGCCTTCGATGTACTCCATCACGATGTAAGGCCAGCCATCGTCGGTCGTGCCGCCATCGAGCAACCGGGCGATGTTCGGATGATCCAGATCAGCCAGAATCTGTCGCTCCTGGCGGAAGCGGCGGATGACCTCTTCGGTGTCGGAACTGGGCCAGACCAGTTTGACTGCGACCTGGCTGCGGTATTCGTCGTCCACGCGGGCGGCCAGGTAAACCGCGGACATCCCGCCGCGCCCGATCTCGCGCTGCAATTCGTAAGGTCCGATGCGGCGGCCAGTGAAATCAGGGGACGGCAACGATTCGTCATCAATCACGCCAGTGACGAACGGAGGCGATTCCAGAAAACCTGCGGCTTCGGCGTGCGCTTGCAAGAGACCTGCCACTTCAGCGCGCAACTCGTCGTCGTCCGCGCAGAGTTCGGCCAGCGCGCGCTCGCGTTCGTCAGGCGCCAGCTCCCAGACAAGCTCGAAGACTTCTTTGATTTTTCGCTCCCGAACGGACATCAGGTTCTCCATCCTGTGATCAACTGCTCACCACATAATGCGAAAAATCATGGCAAAACAGCCCACGAAAATTTCAAATCTCTGATTGAAGACTGAGCGCTGAGGCGCTGTAAATAAAACCGCAGGGAGGTGGAACAAGACGCCATCTTGTTCCACCTCATTTTCTGACGAAACGCACATGCGAATGCATCCCGCGTAAAAGTGGAACAAGATGGCGTCTTGTTCCACTTCACTTCCTGACGAACAGCACATTGCGAATGCGTCCCGCGTGAACAGCGAAGCCTGCCACACGCCCTTGCCCGTCGCGGCTGAATTCAAATTGCGCCGCCCCGAAAGTGGCGAAGGCGTCGCGGAAACTCGGCGTCAATGGCCGTTTCGCGCCGTTGCGGTCAACCGCGACCAGCCGGTTGTTTTCGACGATCATCCTGTACGTCGTATCCAGCTCTTCGCTGTAATAACTGCCCGCAAATTCATTCAACTGCTCGGCTGATGGCGAAAACGCCTCGACCGAATCGAAGGCATCGGTCTTCCCGCCGCTCCGCGAAAGTTTCAGAAGCAGTTTGCCGTTCGACGATTTCTCGAATGCGGCTTCGGCGCCCGGATTCGCGCCCGGCCCGGTGAACCGAAAGCGGTTTGCGTTGATTGGCGCGAGTTCCGTCACCGGCCCGAACGCGTCAATCCGCAGCTTGCCGCCGTTGAGTGAAATTCGCCGGACTTCGCCGCTCGACTGATTGCGGTAGATTCCAACTTTGTCTTTCAAGTCGCTTTCAGGAATTGAGGGGGCGCCGATGACGTTTCCAATCGCCTCCGCTGGCTTTTCATCTGTTGCCTTGAATTGATCGGCCAGATAAATCTCCGCGACTTGCGTCGCCAATCTCGACGGATTGGTCGAGCCGAGATTGCACAGGCAGACGACGCTGAGTTTTTGATCGGGAAAACGAATCAGGTCCGAACGATAGCCCGCCCACGACCCACCGTGGCTCACCCGCCGCAAACCTTTGTGCTCGTCAATGCGCAGCCCCGACGCATAATCGAGCTTCTCGCCATTGTTCAAAGCGCCGACCGCGTGCATCTGCTCCAAAAAAGCTTTGCCGCCAACCTTTGGCTCGTAAAAGTTGCGATCCCAGAGCAGCAGGTCTTCAATCGAAGTCATCACCGCGCCATCGCCCGTCTGCTCGAAGTTCGACATCTCGATCTGGAAACCGCCACGTCCTGGCGAATATCCTGTCGCGCGCATCGGCACGATGCGTTTGTGGTTGTCCAGAAAGATCGTGCGTTTCATTCCCAGCGGATCGAAGATGTTCTCCTTCGCAAATTCCGCCAGCGATTTTCCGCTCGCGCGTTTGACGATGATCGAGAGCAGAAAGTAGCCGCTATTGCTGTAGAGCCATTCGTCGCCCGGCGCGAAGTTCAACGCCTTCTGCCGCAGGATCAGATCGAGCGCGTCTTTTTCGGTCGTCGTGTCGTCGAAGCTCACTCCGGCAAGGCTGAACAAGGTCAGGTAATCGCGCAGCCCGCTGGTGTGACGGATCAGATGGCGGATCGTGATCGGCTTCTGGTAGGCGGGCAGTTGGGGAATGTGTTTTCGCACGTCGTCATCGAGCGAGAGCTTGCCCTGCTGAGCGAGCAACAGAATGCTCGCCGCCGAAAACTGTTTTGAAGTCGAGCCGATGTCGTAAACCAGCTTCGCGCCGTTCGGGATGTTGTGTTCGAGGTTGGCCATCCCGTAGCCGCGCGCGTAGATGATCTGGCCGTCCCGGATCACGCCGAGCGCGCAGCCGGGCGAATCGGGTTTGTCGTATTGCGCGAAGACGGCGTCTACTTTGGCGTTCAGATTGTTCGACGCGCTTCCGCCCTCTTGAGCAGAGGCGGGGATCGAAACAGAGATGAAGAACAGAGCGATTGAGAGATAGGCGTGTTTGTAAAATGTCCGCATTACGGCCTCCTTGATGAAGCTTCGCTGTTTGGGAATTTGCTGACGCTCGACCCCAATATTCCCGTGAAGGCTTTGAATGTTCAAGCCCGCATTCTAAGAATTGACCACTTCAGGCTTCCATAACACAAAATTTACACCGTCCGATTTTTCTATTCGCTTGCTCATTCTACCCAGGGAAAAATAGAATTCGCGGCGGCTCAACGCAATCTTGCTGAATCCGAAAACGCATTAACAAAACAAGGAGATAAAACAATGAAGAAACCCACAGGACTAGGAGTGTGCGGTATTCTGTTTGCCCTGCTGCTGTCACTGACGGCCTACGCCCAGACGCAGATCACCACCGGCGTCATTCAGGGAACCGTCGCTGACGAAGCCGGCGCGGTCGTCCCCGGCGCCGGCGTCGAGGTCAAAAATGTAAGCACAAATTTGACCAAAACTTTAAGCACTGACTCTGATGGGCGGTTCGTTTTCCTGCAATTGCCTTCGGGCCGTTACACGCTGACGGTCACGAAACAGGGTTACGCCATCCTGGCGCAAGAGAACCTCAATCTGACCGTCGGCCAGGCCATCAACCTCAACCTGAGTTTGAAAGTTTCAGCCGTGCAGGAGCGCATCACGATTACCGCCGCTCCGACGATTGACACGGTTAAAACCGAATCAAGCTCGACGATCAACGAAATCGCTATTGGCCGCACGCCGGTGCTCGGCAGAAAATTTGAAGACCTGTTGACGCTGACCCCGGGCGTGAGCATCACGCAGGGGCCGGACGGCGACGAGATCAATTTCAACGGCCAGCGCGGCATCTTCAACAACGTCAGCCTCGATGGTGGCGATTACAACAACGGATTTTTCGGCGAGCAGGCTGGCGGCCAGCGCGCGGCGATTGACATCTCGATGGAGGCCATCAAGGAGTTCCAGGTCGTCGCCACGGGCGCGAGCGCCGAATTCGGCCGCAGCGGCGGTGGCATTATCAACGTCATCACCAAATCGGGCACGAATGAGTTGCGCGGCAGCCTGTTCCATTTCCAGCGCCTCGAAGCTCTGACCTCCAACACTTCCGATGGCAAACCGCTCAAGGATTTTCGCCGCGAACAGTTCGGCGGCAATGTCGGCGGGCCATTCAGAAAAGACAGGGCTTTCTATTTCGCCAACTTCGAGCAGATCACTGGCAACCTGACGCGCCCCAACCTGAGCGAGGCCATCGGGACGCCGTGCTCGGTTCAGACCCCGACGATCCAGGCCAATGAGGCTTTGATCAATTCCAGCGCCGATTGCCAGCGGCTGGCGCTGCTCAACTTCTTCAGAACTACGCGCCAGCAGGATGAAGGATTGCCGATCAAGAAGCCGATCAACACTTCTTCATTCCTCGGCAAGCTCGATTTCAAACTGACGGAGGCCAATGAGCTGGCCTTGTCATACAACTTCCTGCGGACGAATAAGGAGAACGAGACGTTCGATGTGCCCACCTACGGCACGTCAGCCAACGGCACTGAAGGCCCCGGCAAGATTCACGCCTTCAACCTCAACTTCTTCACCACCTTTTCGCCGACGATGCTGAACGAGTTTCACGCCACCTACCTGCGCGAAGAACGCCCGCGTTCGGCTACTCAATCGAACATTCCTGCTGACACGGCGATGGGCTTTGCGACGACGTTCCGTTTCGGCGCTCCGTTCTTCCTTGGGCCGAACATTGACGAGTTGTTCCAGCGCATTCAGTTGAGAGACAACTTCTCCATCGTCGCCGGAAACCACACGGTCAAAATGGGTGGCGATTGGACACACAGCAACAACGCTCAGGTCTTCCGCGGCTTCTTCCAGAGCCGCTACATCTTCGACAGCGTCGCGGGCTTCCTGCGTTACGCTTCGCCCGCGTCTTTGGGGCCGGGCTTCGGACCATCAGCGGTCTCCTGCTCCAGTGGGGCTTACACCGGCGCCGCCAATTTGATCCTTACTCCCGGCCCGGACGGCAGGCTGGGAACCGCCGACGACGTCCGGGTCTGCGGTCTCGGATCGGACGGAAGACCGAACACGGCTGACGACATCACTCTCACCGGCGGCCCGATGCTTTTGTATTTGCAGGGCGCGGGACGCACCGGTCCGGCGACCGACGCCGCCGGGGCCTCGAACATTGACAACGAAGAGTACGCTCTGTTCATTCAGGACAAGTGGCAGGCGCGCTCCGGCTTCACGCTCAACTTCGGCCTGCGTTGGGAAGCGCAGCTTTTCCCGGACCCGGTCGTGCCACCTTCGCAAACAGCTTATGGGCAGTTTCTGAACGACCCGCGCTTCCCATCCGACGGCACGCTGCCTGATCAGTTCAAGATGTGGCAACCGCGCGCCGGTTTCGCCTGGGACATCGCGCGCAACAGCAAATCGGTGCTGCGGGCGAGCTACGGTATCTTCTACGCGCGCCAGAACATGCTTTCGCAGGTCGGTTCGATCACGACCAATGGCGTGCAGCAGCAAACGATCTTCCTCAGCTCCGCGATCATCGCTTCCGGCGCTCCCGGCCCGGTCTGGCCGAACGTGACTGCGCCAACGCCTGTGCCGCCGGGCCAGTTCCCGCTCTTCACCGGCGTGCGGGTCTTCAGCCGCGATTACGAAAACCCGCGCATTTATTCGACCAACGTCGCCTTCGAGCAGCAGATCGTCAACGACCTGGCGCTCTACCTTGACTTCACTCACTCGAAAGGCGTTCATCTGACGCGCTTCCTGAACGTCAATCGGAGAAATTTCTTCCGGCTGCAACTCGACGAAGTGATGGTGACCAGCTCGGTGGGCAAATCGCTCTATCGCGGCTTCACGGTGGGAATGAGGAAGCGGTTCAGCAACAGGTTCCAGTTCGATTGGAACTACGTCTGGTCGAAAGACCTCGACGACGATTCGAACGAGCGCGACCCGTTCACCGATCGCGCGTTCGACATCAACAACCTGCAACTCGATTACGCGCTCTCAGACCGCGACATTCGCCACAAGTTCAACTTCATTTTGAACGGCGAACTGCCGTGGGGCTTCCAGGCCAACGCGCGCATCCAGGCTCGCAGCGCGCAACCGATCACGCCTGGCGCTCGCACAGCCACGAACCGCAACACGGCGCGTAAAGACAACGAGTACTTCTCGTTCGATTGGCGGCTGGCGAAGGTCTTCCGTTGGGCCGAACGTTTCGCGCTCATCCCGACCATCGAGATGTTCAACACATTCAACAACGACAACCTGATCAACCCGCTGACCACGCCGGGTCTGTTCAACTTCGACGGATTCCTCAGGCAGGGAGTGGGCGATCCGCGGCAGGTGCAGTTGGCCGTGAAGTTCACGTTCTGAGACCGAGGATGAAAAAAGCCGCAGATCAACGCCGATTTTCGCGGAGATTGATCGGCGTTGATCTGCGGCTTCTCTTCGTATCTCGTCGCCCACCGCTGCGGCCTGGTGTTAGCCTCCCAGTATCTCTTTCAAGCGCTGAACGTTTGCTCCCGGCGTATGACTTGCGTCAAAGGACACAATGGCGGCGACAGATTTCTCGGCAATGGATTGCACAAGCGCTGGCGATTGCGTCATCAAATCTACTTCTGCGATAACATCCATCAGCGCAGTCTCAGTCAGGGAGAGCGCCTGACGAAGCCGGTGATCAACCTCCAGCAAATCCTGGGCGGCAAGCTGACCGACTTGATGCACGACGAGCGTTGGTTCGATCGCGGCGACTTTCGGTCGAACAAACGAGGGCTTGGGCAAGCCTGCCGCTTTCAAATCCGTCAACACGTAATCCAGCAGCGGATGCGCTTTCGGTAGCTGAGAGGAGACATAAGCCAGTAATAGCTCAGACCGAACACTGTGATACGCACTGCCGCTGACAATGACCGCAGGGCGCGTTTTGGCCGCCGACAAATCCGTGTAAGGAAAGGGAATCAAAACGACATCACCCCGGTTGAACGCCATACAGTTCCCTCCAGTTATCGTAAATGGCGTCGTCGGGATTGTCCCACTCTTGTTCAAACGCAGCCAGGCTCAGCTTCTGCCAATCGGCTTCGTCTGCTGCTCCGTTTACTAGTAAGCTATCCAGCAACAGCTTCGCCAACGCCAGGCGCTCGAGGGCAGTAAACTGCTGGACGGCGCCCAGCGCTTCTGTGACACGCGGTGTGATAGCTACATTGAGCGTTGTCATCTCTGTCTCCATTTCACGCGACCTCTCTCTTCTGCCAATTCTACCTGAACCCAGCCATCGTGGCGAGATGGGCGAAGGAACCGATGATATATATCGGCTCGCAAAAACGCAGAGCTATTGCCTCTCCAACACGTGAATGTAAACAGTCTTTCCGTCAGCGCCACTCTCGGTCCGCTGGTCTTTGAGGATGGCCGTCTTGCTCGTCTTCGACCAGCCCTGGAAATCGGCGACCGAGCCTGGGTCGGTCGCATGCACTTCGAGCAGATCGCCCGCGCTCATCGCGTCAATCTCCTTCTTGGCCTTGACGATTGGCATCGGGCACTTGAGTCCTTTCGCGTCCAAAATCTTTGTGGTCATAGTTCGAGTTCCTCTGGCTTGTAATGGTGGGACAATTTGGCAAATTGTCCCACTCGATCTAATGCCGGCTCGCAGCGCATTGGTTCTTGCCAAGTTCCCATTCAGTCGCTTCTTCGGCGTCAACCTGCGAGGCGCCCACGTTGGTTTCGATAATCCGGGCGTAAACCTCAGGCGGCGTCGAGAGAGCGGATTTCATTGCGTCAACAAATTCCTCTTCGCTGCGAAGCTGTAGCTCCGGGACGGCGCGGCGAATCTCGCCCAGGAGTCCGGCTACCACGCCATCATCCCGAATCTCAGAAACATCGGAATAATGCGCCGGAAGAATGACGACATCGTCTGGCAACGCGGCGATCCGCTCGTGGAGGGTGTGGTAAAGGTCGCGGCTCCATTCGACGACGTGTCCGCCGAGGTCGGGACGTCCGATGCCGGAGACGAAGATCGTGTCGCCCGTCAGCAGACGCCGGCGACCGATGAGAAACGAAGTCGAGCCGGGCGTGTGTCCGGGCGTCGCCACGACGCGGATGACGAGAGATTTGCCAGAGTCGTCGCCCAGTCGAATCTCCTCGCCATCCCGGACTGGGGTAACCGCCTGCTTCAACTCGCCACCGTCGCCGGCGCCCACGAAATAGCTGACGCCGCTCAAGCGGGCTAGTTCGGGGCCGCCGCTGATGTGATCGGCGTGGACGTGGGTATCGAAGACCCGGACGATCCGCGCGCCAATCCGCTCGACGAAACGCTCGTATTCACGGACATTCCGCGACGGATCAACGACCACAGCCTCGCCGCCACAGCGGATCACGTAAGACAGACAGCCTTTGCCGCGCCGGTTGAGTTGCCAGATTTCGAAATAGTCGGCCTCGTCGGGATCGAGCGGGACACGAACCGGTTGGAGAAAGCCGCCGTAGGCGATCATTCCACCTTCGACGTTCTTCGCATTGACGCCGGCTTCGCGCAACATCTCCGCCACGAATTCGGAAGACCCGCCCTTGGCGCAGATCACCAGCGCTTCCCGGCCATCAGACGGAACCTGGGCGACGAGCTCCGGCTCTTCGACGAAATCGAAGTAGGGGATGTGCAGCGTCTGAATCGGACGGCGCGCCTCGACCTTCCAGGCCTCGTATTCGTCGTCGTTGCGCACGTCGAGCAGCAGAAAAGGCTCGCCCGCATCGGACTTCTCGATCAGCCGCTCGACGGTGATTGCATGTTCAGCGTTCATCGTTTTTCTTCAGAAAATGTGGGACAAGATGCCATCTTGTCCCACAAGTTTTCAATGACTCCTCAGATGAAGAGCGAGACGCGCGCGCGCGAGGCTTCTCCCATAAACGCCGCGACTCCGCCCAACTCGATCCCGTCGAAAAGCTGGTCCTTGTCAACTCCCATAACGTCCATTGACATCGTGCAGCCGATCATCCGCACACCGAGATCGCGCGCCATCTCCATCAATTCTTCGAGCGACGAGACCTCCTGCTTCTTCATCATCGTCCGGAACATGGTGGCGCCGACGCCGAAGTAGTTCATCTTCGAGACGCCCAGCGACTCGGAAGAGCCGGGAGTCATCATCGCGAACATCTTCTGCATCAAGTCACGCTTCGCGATAGCCGCGCCGTCCTTCTTTTTGATGACTGACAAACCCCAAAACGTGAAGAACATGGTCGTCTCCAGACCGGACGCGGCGGCTCCCGTCGCGATGACGAAAGCGGCGATGGCGCGATCGAGATCGCCGCTGAAGACGACCAGAGCCGCTTTGTCATCCGGAACCCGCTCGCGCAATTGCGCAATCTCCTGGCGCATCTCGGCCAATTCCGCGGCGACAGCGGCGGGAATCGCTTCCTTCGTCGCAGCCTCTTCTTGTCGAGCCACAGTAACGCTGCTGGATTGTTCGATGCTCATAAGACCCTCCTCTAATTTGACCTGCGCTGACATGTACTACATTGGCGGGCTTGCCATCAACCAGGCGCTACGGTTTGTAATCACGCCACAACCAGCGCAAGCTGTCAGGCAGTATGGCTCGCCCGTGCCGGTCGCTGTGAAATCCGTGTCCCCACTCGAATTTGTAATCGTATCCGGCGAAGGCCAGCGATTTGGCCATCGTCTGGTTCGCCAGCGGCCAGTTGCCGTGCGCGTTGTCCAAATCGTTTTCGCCGCCCTGCAGGAAGACGCGGATCGGTTTCTTCGGCGTTTTGCGGATCAGCGCCGCGTAGTTGTGCCCGCCTTCGCGTCTCGATTCGCCGCTGGCGATGTTCGTGAAGCTGCCGACCCACGAGAGCACTTTGCTGAATTCCGCGGGACGCTCCCAGGCGACGGTGAACGCGCAGATGCCGCCGCTGCTGATGCCGCCGATGGCGCGGCTCATTGGATCGTGGCGCAGCTTGTACGTCTTTTCGACTTCGGGAAGGATTTCTTCGAGCAGGAAGCGCGCGTACTGATCTGAGAGAGTGTCGTATTCAAAACTGCGGTTCGGTTTGCCGTCGGCTCTTGTGCCCGGCGCAAGGAAAATGCCGACCGTGACCGGCATATCGCCTTTCGCGATCAGGTTGTCGAAGACTATCGGGACGTAATTCCTCGCGTTCTGTCCATCCTGAAAGACCATCACGCAGGCAGGGCTGTCGGCTTTGTACTGCGCGGGAACGTAAACCCACCAATCGCGCGTCGTGCCCTCGAAGATTTTGCTCGTACATTTTGGTTGCTGGATCAGTTTGCCTTCGGGCACGCCGGGTTTCTTCTTGCTGTCGGCGTGAACAGTGTAGACCTCCAGGTTCCCTCCGCCGACTTTTTGATCGCCGATCTCGTACTGCCATTTGAACGCCGTGCCCCAGGGGAATTCGGCGACGGCGGCGTAAACATCCGTATTGCCAATGCGATTGAGCGGCAGCAGGAACTTTGCTTCGCTCGAACTGACGCGCGGCGTGGATTTGGCGTCAGGAATTTCAATTGCCCAGGCGACGGTCAGCTCATCAACTTTTGGCGCGGCGCCTTTCGATAAATCTGCAATGTCTTTGCCGAAGTATTCGCGCACCGACGCCGCGAGCTTTTCGGCATCTGCGCCATACGGTTTGGCCTGTAACGCGGCCTGCAACGATTTCGGAGAGAGTTGGTTCTCTTGCGGCGCGAATGCGGCGAAGGAGAACAGTAGTGCGACAGTGAATGTGATCAACGGATTCATCCGCGGTTTCCTTTCGATGTTTGTATTGGAGTGGACGCTTGAAGCGGCGGCAATTTACCACGAACGGGCGGAATGGTACACAAATCGAACGGGCGCTGACGGATCGAAACAGATTTGATCCGTGGGAATCCGTTGCATCAGTCAAATCCGTGTACTATCTTTGCGCCGAAAGAGTGGTTTTACCAATTCTCGCTCGCGGTCGAATTCGCGGATCGAATCAACAACAACCGAATCACGTCCTGGCAGGTCATCTATGCGTCGAACATTAAAATGCCTGGTCTGCGCCCTCTTCTTTGCGGCCATCGCTGGCTGCGTGGCATTCATTCTTCCGGCTTCTTCTGCACAAACAAAACCGCAGCGCCCGGTTGATTTCAAACGCCAGATCGAACCGATCTTCGCGCGCAGTTGTTATCAATGCCACGGCGCGAAGAAAGCGATGGGGCAACTGCGGCTCGATGAGAGTGCGCTGGCGTTGAAAGGCGGCCTCTCTGGCCCAAGCGTCGTTCCCGGCGCCAGCCGGCAAAGCCTGCTGATGAAACGCATCCTCGGCGAAGGCAAAGAAGCGAGGATGCCGATGGGCGCTGATCCGCTCAAGCCGGCTGAGATCGCTCTGATCCGCCGCTGGATTGATCAGGGCGCGCATTGGGGAGACAGAGCGACGGAGAGAGGGAGAGACAGAGAGACGGAGAATTCGCTACAGAAGCATTGGGCTTATGCGAAGCCTGTGCGCTCTAGCCTGCCGAAGGTCAAGAATCAGTCGTGGGTCCGAAATCCAATTGACGCTTTCATCCTAGCCCGATTGGAGAAGGAAGGTTTGACGCCCTCGCCCGAAGCGGACAAGGCGACATTGCTTCGCCGAGTTTACCTGGACTTGATCGGGTTGCCGCCGAGTGTCAAAGAGGTTGACGAATTTCTGGCCGACACGTCGCCCGACGCTTACGAAAAAGTTGTTGACCGTTTGCTCAACAACCAGCATTACGGTGAACGCTGGGCGCGCCCGTGGCTCGATCTGGCGCGTTACGCAGACTCGAACGGCTACGAGAAAGACAATCTGCGCGTGGCCTGGAAGTTCCGCGACTGGGTGATCAGCGCGCTGAACAAAGACCTGCCCTTCGATCAATTCACGATTGAACAGCTCGCCGGCGATATGCTGCTCAACGCGACCATCGAGCAGAAGATCGCCACCGGATTCCACCGCAACACGATGGTCAACCAGGAAGGCGGAATTGATCCTGAAGAGAGCCGGTTTGAAATTTTGGTTGACCGTGTAGGCACGACTGCGACAGTGTGGCTAGGCTCGACTATCGCCTGCGCGCAATGCCACAACCACAAATACGACCCGTTTTCGCAGAAAGATTACTACCGGCTGATGGCGTTCTTCGACAACGCCGAATACCAGATCGGTTATCAATCGCCAGGCGAAGACAACTCGCGCTACATCCTCGAACCGCAGATCAGCTTGCCGACGCCCGAACAGGAAGAGAAACGCAAAACTCTCGATGGCGAGATCAAACAGATCGAGGCGAAACTCAAGATGCAGACGCCGGAGCTTGACGCCGAGCAGGCCAAATGGGAGCGACAGCTTCTGGATGAACAGCAGAAATGGGTCGCGCTCGATCCGATCAAGCTGGAATCAACCGGCGGCGCGACATTGAAGAAGCTGAACGACAAATCCGTGCTGGCGAGCGGCGCAGCGGAAGAGCACGATGTTTATGTCATCACCGCGAAGACTGATCTGAAAAGCATCACCGCCGTGCGCGTCGAAGCGTTGCCTGACGCGAGTTTGCCCAAAGGTGGGCCGGGCCGTGATCCGTATGGAAATTTCCTGCTGACAGGCTTTGAACTCGAAGCTGCTCCGGCGAATGATGCGCCGCCGAAAGAGATCACGTTCAAAGATGCTTTCGTTGACGATCTGGCCTACCGCCTCGAAGTCAAACCTTTCTTCAGCAAAGAAATCGGCAACACGGCCACAGATCGTCCGCCCGGCTGGTTCGTCAACGCGACGAACGATTCCCAGGCTACGGGCAGGCTGGCGCGCCAGGGCGTGTTTGTGGCCGAAAAACCATTTGGATTTGATTCAGGCACGACGCTGACGATCAAGCTGAAACATCTGGGTGGTTCGCTCAACCAGGGCATCGGACGATTCCGTCTCTCGATCACGACGACCGATGAGCCGAAGCGCGTTGTGAACATCTCGGCTAGGCTGCGTCCAATTCTTTCAATCTCTCCGGCTGAACGCGCGCAGAAACAGCGAGAAGATTTGTCCGCGCAGTTCCGCGCCACTACGCTGTTACTCAAGCCAGACCGAGATCGGATGGAGAAATTGAGGGACGGCTTGAAAGATTTGAACATCACGACAGCGATGGTGATGCAGGAGCGGCAAGGTTACGAACGTCCGTCAACGCTCTTCCGCGAACGCGGCAGCTTTTTGAACAAAGGCGAGAAGATGTTCGCTACGACGCCCGCTGTGCTGCATTCAATGCCTGAAAGCGCCCCGATCAACCGGCTGGGACTGGCGCGCTGGCTGGTTGACGAGAACAACCCGCTGACCAGCCGCGTGATGGTCAACCGTTTCTGGGAGCAAATCTTCGGTCGTGGCATTATCGAAACCAGTGAAGATTTTGGATTGCAAGGCGAACGGCCGTGGCATCCCGAACTGCTCGATTGGCTGGCGACAGAGTTCATGCGACCGGCGGCGCAAGGTGGCTGCGGTTGGAGTATGAAGAAGCTGGTTCAGTTGATCGTGACCTCTTCGACTTATCGCCAGTCGTCGGTCGCGACCCAGGCGTTGCTCGAAAAAGACCCGTACAACCGCTTGCTCGCGCGCGGGCCGCGTTTCCGAATGGAGGCCGAGATGATCCGCGACGTGACTTTGACGGCGAGCGGATTGTTGAGTCGCAAACTCGGTGGCCCCAGCGTCTTTCCGCTTCAACCCGAAGGCATCTGGAAGGCTCCGTACAGCGGCGAAAAATGGAACGTGAGCAGAGGCGAGGACCGTTTCCGCCGCAGCCTCTACACATTCGTCCGCCGCTCATCACCGCATCCGGCGATGATGACGTTCGACGCGACGAGCCGCGAATACTGCACCGTGCGCCGCGTGAGAACGAACACTCCGTTGCAGGCGCTGACGATGCTGAACGATGAAGCGGCGATGGAGGCGGCGCGCGCTTTGGCGAAGCGGATGGTCGAAGAAGGCGGTAATGATGTGAAGGCGCGGGCGATCTACGGCTTCCGCATTTGCGCGGCGCGGACGCCGAAGGAGAAAGAGGTCGAGCGGATTGTCGCGTTGTACCAGCAGCAATTGAGTTATTTCAGCGCGCGCGCGGCGGAAGCCGAGAAAATCTCCAAAGATCAATTCAAACAGCTAGCTAGAACTAACGCGGCAGAAATCGCTGCGTGGACGATGGTGGCGAATGTGCTGCTGAATCTGGATGAAACTCTAACGAAAGAGTGATCATCTGGTAGGATCAAGCGATGGCAGAGCTAAGACCTTATATTCGTCTCGCCGCGTTTCGACGAGATTGGCAAAGTCACACGCCGTATCCGCGCTGCGGCGATTTATAATAGCGCGCTCGTACAAAACAATGTCGAGATTTACGCGGAAACTCGGGATGACTGCGCCGCAGCAATCGCGCATTCGCTGAAAGGTCCGCTGAAATTGCATGATCACAGCAACCTAATGCGATTTCGGAATATCTGGAGATGATCACTGTGGTAGTGAACTACGCTGGGTGATGGCTGAGGCGTGACTCAACTCGGTCATTCCCGGCCTGCACCCTGCTGATTTTTGCTTCAATAGTTCATCAGAGAAGAGGAAAGATAATTATGAATGCCCATGCGATGAGTGTAGGGGATGTACTGGCTGGACAAAAACAGTATGTAGTCCCCGTGTTCCAGAGATCATACGAATGGGGGGAAGATCGATGGCAAGCTTTGTGGCTCGATTTAAGCTCAATCGCGGAGGAGAGCGACGCGAACCTCACACACTTTATTGGCCCAATGGTAATTATTTCAAACGTTTTCCCACATGAAGCGCCGCGATTCATGGTAATCGATGGTCAACAACGATTGATGACACTATCTGTGCTAATCGCAGCTATTCGTGATCGAGCCAACAGCCTGAATCTGAGCAGCATTGCCGAAGCAATAAACAACTCAAACATCCTCTCTTTCCTAAATACAAAGGGAGAAAAGATTCCCAAGATCATTCCCAGACTTCGGGATCGAGAAGCCTTATCAAGCATACTTAGCTCAAAGGTCGGAGAATCCGACTCGACTTTTCAATTAACTCAAGCGTACAACTACTTTTACGGGCAAATTTCGGACATTACGCCTAATCAGCCACTTCTTTTTAGTGAACCACCAGACCTTATTCTTGACAGACTTTACAAGGCCGTTTTGCACCGACTCCAAGTAGTGACAATAACACTGGGGCATGGTGATAACCCATCAAATATCTACGAAAGCCTAAACTTTAAGCACGAAACGCTAACGGATGCAGATCTGATTAGAAATTTTGTGTTCATGAAGCTTAGGACTCCAGAAGAACAAGAGAACTTTAACAGCGCCTACTGGATGCCGTTTGAAGAACTTTTCAATTTTAACGGAGACCCTAAACAGGTTCTCACTGATTTTTTCTATCGCTATTTAATTTTGAAAACAAATTACCTTGCGAGAAAGCGGCTCTATACGTCATTTACCGATCATGTGGATTCGTTCTTGAAAACGGGAAGCTTAGAGCAACTCGTGAGCGAACTGCGAATGCATGCGAAGCATTTTCTCGCAATAGTAAATAAATCCCCAGACACTGAGATTGAAACCGCTCTTGAACGCTTTCGCCTACTCGATACTGAAACGGCGATTCCTCTAGTAATGTCGCTATATGATAGGTTTGATAACAAAAATCATCCCGATAGAATCAATAAAGTAATGTTTCTTCGCATGCTGAGAATCACAGAAAGCTTCATTCTAAGGCGCTCAATCCTTCGAGAAAGAACGAGAGGGTATGGGTTAGATTTCGCGACGGCTTGTGCTCATTCTCAAAGTATTGAAAAACTTCAAGCATTTTATTCGGCACGTGGATGGCCAACTGACAAAGAGTTAAGGGAGGCTCTAAAAACGTTTGAATTCTATTTGAGAGAGCCAAAAAAATGCCGTTTGGTTCTTATGGAGATTGAACGATCTTTTGGGCATAAAGAAAAAGTGACATTGAATGATAAAGACCTTCAGATCGAGCATGTAATGCCACAAAATTTAACAAATAGCTGGCGTGAAATGCTCGGCAAAGGCGCCGAAAAGATTCACGCAAAATATCTCCATACTCTGGGCAATTTGACTCTCACTGGCTATAACACTGAATTAGGCGATAAGCCATTTTCTGAGAAAAAGATTGAGTTTAAAGAAAGCAAGCTTTCTTTAAATCAATACTTCAGTAAAACTGATATATGGACAGAAAAAGAGATACAAATTCGGACTGGCGTACTCTGTGACAGGTTTATTGATCTATGGGACAGGCCTAGCAACGCATCTTCAACTCCCACAACATCGAGAGAACCCTCAAAGCGATCAAGTAAGAGCAAATGAGTTGGAGCTAAATGATGCCCCCTCGACAATACAAAAATCTGCGCCGCGACTGGCTCTGCATTCTCACGCTCGTAATCTTCGCGGCAACATTCGTCGCCGCCCAGCGACAGCCGGGGAGCTCTTCGCCTACCAGCCATAGGATTGAGCCCTTGCCAAAACTGCTGTCGCTGCGCGAACAAACGGCGACGCGTGAACAATGGCTCAAAACCAGACTGGACACGATGCTGTTGCCGATGATGCGGCGGCGCAACATCTCGATGTGGATCGTCACGACCGAAGAGTTCCATCCCGACGCCGTAGCCGAATACATCGCCCCGCCGATCCCTTACGTCGGTCGCCGTGACTTCTTCATCTTCACTGACCGTGGCAATGACAAGCTCGAACGCATCGCCGTGGTTCGTTACGTCGAAGAGCATTTGAAAAACTTCTTCGAGGTTCTCAATTCGCCCGCCGCCACCACGCTGAAAAAGATCGTCGAGGAGCGCCAGCCTAAAACCATCGCGTTGAATATGGGCGGGACGCGCGGCGCAACCAACGGGTTGACTTACGACGCGCATAAGTTTCTGGTTGAAACGTTGGGCGAAGAATACTCGAAGCGTTTCGCTTCAGCCGCGCCATTGATCGTCGAATACATGGATACGCGGTTGCCCGAAGAGCTTGAACATTATCGAACGGCCGTCGCCGTCACCGACATCCTGACGCAACGCGCGCTGTCGAACGAAGTCATCACGCCGGGCAAAACTACCGTTGGAGACGTGCGCTGGTGGATGCTGCAACAAGTCAACAACCTCGGATTGAGCGTCTGGTTCCAGCCCGACCTACGTGTCCAGCGGCAGAACCGCGAGACGGGAAAGACGCAGCAGTTTCTGAGCGTGGCCGACGAAGCGATGGTCATCGAACGCGGCGATGTCGTGCACGTTGATTTCGGGTTGAACTACCTAGGCTTGAGCACCGACTGGCAGAAGCACGCTTACGTTTTGAAACCCGGCGAAAAAGATGTTCCCGAAGGATTGAAGCGCGCGATGGTCAACACCAATCGGTTGCAAGACCTCTTGCTCAAGCACGCCAGAGCGGGGATGAGCGGCGCGGAGGTTTACGACCTGACGATGGCCGACTGCAAACGCGAAGGCATCGAGGCGATGATCTATTCGCATTCCGTGGGCGCTCAGGGACACGCGCTGGGGGCGAGCATTGATTTCCGCCGCCCGACCGCCTCTGCGCCCGAACTGCTGCGGCTCGGATCGTACACTTCCATCGAACTCAACACTTCAACGCCCGTGCCCGAATGGGGCGGGCAGAAGGTGACGATTATGATGGAAGACGACGCTTATCTGACCGCCAAAGGGTTCGAGTGGTTCCGGCCGCGGCAGACGCAGTTTTATTTGATTCGATAGGGTGTCAGTAGCCCGACCGTGAGGGAGGGACTGGTTTGGCAACCCATCCCTCCCTCACGGTCGGGCTACTGACACGAATTCGTTATGTTGCGCAAGATCATCTCGGGCGGGCAGACGGGCGCTGACCGAGCCGCGCTCGATTGGGCAATCAAGCGCGGGATACCGCACGGCGGCTGGTGTCCGAAAGGCCGTCGCTGCGAAGACGGCGTGATTGATCAACGCTACTGCCTGGTTGAAACGCCTTCGGATGATTACTCGCAAAGAACTGAGTGGAATGTTCGCGATTCGGATGCGACGGCGGTCTTCTCGATCCGGAAAGAGTTGCGCGGCGGCTCGCTCCTGACCGTTGAGCTTGCCTATCAATACAACAAACCCGTGATTCATTTATGCCAGGAAGACGAGCAGACGAATCACGCGCAGAAGCTGCGGTCATTTATCGAAAAGTTCGGAATCTCTGTTCTCAACGTCGCCGGCCCCAGAGCGTCGGGCGAACCCGACGTTTATCAATTTGTGTTGGGCGTTCTCGATCAGGCGCTTATCGGATCGCCGACAGGAGGATGACGATTGACAATTACATCAGCAGCGCGAATACGCAACACGCGCTCCCGGTTGAGATCCAGCAGTTCAATTGTCGCTCGGCCAATCGCCGTCAGAGGAATGATGCGCAGGCCGTCAGCAGACCAGATAAAGTGGTCCGACCACTCGTTCTGGCGCGGATTGAAGAGGAGAACCTCCTGCCCCGTTTGTTTATCGAGCGCCATCAACTTGTCCGATTTACGACGATTGCAGTGGAAACAGGCTAAAACAAGATTCGCAAGTATTGTCAGGCCGCTCTTTGATTCCGGGATCAAATGGTCAATGCTAAAACGGACGTATTGCCACCGCTCACTGGTGTGGCAGTATTCACATAAAAAGTTGGCGCGCTGGCGTACCTGCTCCTGAATTTCAGCGGGGATTTTACGAGGCATGGAGAAGACCTTCTTGCTGCGCCTGAACCAAGTTGCGAATCAGGCGGTTGAGATAACTCAGATAATCGTCTACTTCTTCGTACTGATTCAATTCTTGCTCTTCATCCGACGTCAGACCTGACTCGCGTTGTTTGAGCAAAAGATTTTCGATCCGCTCCTGGGCCGTTTGAGAGACCCGGAAGACAAGCGCTCCCTGGTCAAGCTCGATATCAACCGCGCCTTCGCGCGGCAGAGTGACTGGCAGGCCGTTCAAAACAGGGACAGGTTGAATGAGAGTTGTTTCCATAAAATCCTCCGATCAATCGTTGCGATGATACTACAGTGCAAGAGGGAAAAACTATGAATGAAGAAACTGGTTCGATCCGCGACATTACCCGCCGTCACTTCTTCAAGCAAACCGGCTTCGGCATAGGCTCGATGGCCTTGTCGTCGTTGCTCAACGACAGTCTCTTCGCCGCAAATGGCTCGCAGCGCATCCCGCATTTTGCGCCGAAAGCCAAACGCATCATCTATCTGTTCATGGCGGGCGCGCCTTCGACGCTCGATCTGTTCGACAACAAACCGGCGCTCCGCAAATACGACGGCCAGCCCTGTCCTGACGAATACATCAAAGGCGAACGGTTCGCTTTCATCAAAGGCACGCCGCGATTGCTCGGTTCGCCGTTCGAGTTCAAACGCTACGGCCAATCGGGCCAGGAGATTTCGGACATCCTGCCCGCTCTGGCCAAACACGCTGACGACATCGCCATCATCCGCACGATGCACACCACGCAGTTCAATCACGCGCCCGCGCAAATTTTTATGAACACCGGACATCAGGTTCCGGGCCGTCCGAGCATGGGGTCGTGGTTGATGTACGGGCTGGGCAGCGAGAACAAAGACCTGCCAGGCTTCGTCGTGCTGATTTCGGGCGAGAACAATCCCGACGGCGGCAAGAGTTGCTGGGGCAGCGGATTTCTGCCAACGGTACATCAGGGCATCGAGTTCCGCTCGAAAGGCGAGCCGGTCTTGTTCGTCAACAACCCCGACGGCGTAACCAGCGATACGCGCCGCGCCACGCTCGACGCTTTGAAGGATTTGAATTCGATGCGCCAGGCCGAGGTCGGTGATCCGGAAATCAACACGCGCATCGCGGCTTACGAGATGGCCTATCGAATGCAAACCAGCGTGCCCGAATTGACCGACATCTCGAAAGAGCCAGCGAAGGTTCACGAGATGTACGGCACGCGGCCCGGCGAGACTTCGTTCGCCAACAACTGCCTGCTGGCGCGACGATTGGTGGAACGCGGCGTCCGCTTCGTGCAACTGTACCACTGGGGCTGGGACACGCACGGCAATTCGGTCGGCACGGACATCGTCGGCAAGTTGCCGCGCATTTGCCGCGAAACCGACCGTCCGATCGGCGCGTTGCTCGACGACCTGAAACAACGCGGATTGCTCGACGACACGATCGTCATCTGGGGCGGCGAATTCGGGCGCACGCCGATGAACGAAGCGCGCGGTGGGTCGAAGCTGCTCGGACGCGATCACCATCCGAGAACGTTTTGTATGTGGCTGGCGGGCGGTGGAATCAAACCTGGCGTGACCGTCGGCGAGACCGACGAGATCGGTTACAACCCAGTGGTTGATCCGGTCAGCGTTCACGATTTGCACGCGACCGCGCTGCATCTGATGGGCATTGACCACACGAAGCTGACCTACAAGTTCCAGGGGCGCGAATTTCGCTTGACCGACGTCGAAGGCGTCGCGGTGAAAAAGTTGCTGGCGTAATTCTCTCTACTCTCTTTGACGCAATGACAAAACTCAGAGCAGTGGCTGAACCCAAACGCAAAGGCGCGTGCCGCATCAGCGAGATTCCGCCCGACGTGCTTGAGGCGTTGAACACAGGCCGGACCGAGACGGTCAACCTGGTCGAATGGCTGGCCGTGGATCGAACGGCGTTGCTTGAAACCGTGTTGCCCAGGCTCGGTCTGCGCGCCGCAACGCCATTGGCGCTGGCCGAGATCGACAGGCTTCCGAAACCGACGGCGACGAAGATCAGTCCGGCGGTCGGCGCAGCCTTGCTGGCGGCGCTTCGCGGCAGGGCGAACCGCGACGGCCTGTTTGAAAAACTGGCGGCGCACCGGTCGGACATCGTGCGGAGCTGGGCTGTTTACGTGGTTGGGTTCGACGACGAATTGAAGCTCGCACAAAAACTCGCCGCTGTGCGCCGCTTCGCCGCCGATAGCCACTTCGGCATCCGCGAAGAGGCTTGGTACGCCGTGCGTCCGAATATTGACCGTGAGCTGGATAAAGCGATCAAGTTGCTCGTGAGATGGACGCGGGATAAGGATGAAAATATCCGCCGGTTCGCCAGCGAAGCCACACGCCCGCGCGGCGTCTGGTGTAAACACATCGAAGCCTTGAAGCTGCATCCCGAATTCGGAGAGCCGATCCTGGAGCCGCTGCGCAATGACGCATCGAAATACGTCCGCGACTCGGTGGCCAACTGGATCAACGACGCCAGCAAAACGCGACCCGATTGGGCGAAAGAGGTCTGCTCCCGCTGGCTGAAAACGTCACAGACAAAAGAGACTGCCTACATCATCAACAAAGCATTACGCACAATTCAAAAAGTGACATAACCACCAATCTGGCCCAGGCCACAACCATTCGGAGAGGAATTGAATATGACTACTGAAAATTCTACTCGTCGTGAATTCATCGCCAAAACCACCGGCGGCGCGGCAGCCCTGGCTTTCACCGCCGCGAGCTGGAACAACGTGCTCGGAGCGAACGACCGCGTCCGCCTGGGCGTCATCGGCACAGGCAATCGTGGCGGCGACGTGATGGGCGTTTTCCTCAAAGAGGCCGACGTTCAGGTCACCGCGCTCTGCGATTGTTACGACCAACATCTCAACGCCGCTCTCGAGAAAACCGAAGGCAAGGCGAAAACCTTTACCGAATATCGCGCGCTGCTCGAATCCAAAGAAGTTGACGCCGTGCTGATCGCCACACCTGACCATTGGCATTCACGGATGGCGATTGACGCGCTCAACGCCGGCAAAGACATCTACATCGAAAAACCGCTGACCTTCACCATCAACGAAGGCCACGACATCATCAAAGCCGTCAAAGCCAACAACCGCGTGGCCCAGGTCGGCTTGCAACAACGCAGCGGCGAGCATTACAAGGAAGCCAAGAGCGAGTACGTGGACAAAGGCAAACTCGGCAAGGTCGCCTTCGTCCGCACCTGGTGGCACGGCAACGGCTACCACCTGCGCAAACCCAACTTCACAGAAAAACCGGCGGGGTTGGACTGGAAGGCGTTTCTCGGCCCGGCCAAATACCGCGAATTCGACGCGCATCAGTTCTACAACTGGCGCGCATATCTGGATTTCGGCGGCGGTCAGATCACCGATCTCTTCACCCACTGGATTGATGTGGTGCATTGGTTCGTCGGCGAAGATTTGCCCGTGGCGGCGACGGCTGCGGGAGGCGTTTATGCCTATCTCGACGGGCGCACGGCGCCGGACACGATCAGCATTCAACTCGAATATCCGAGCAAATGGATCGCCACATTCGACGCCACGCTGGTCCCTGGCGCGCGCGGCGCGGCGCTGGAATTGATGGGAACCGAAGGCCGGTTGTACATTGATCGTGGCGGATATACGTATCAGTCAATACCTCCTGGGCGCAGAGCCGCCCCGCCCGCTCCGATCGAGCGCCGAAACACCAAATCGCTCGAACAACAGCACGTCCGCAACTTCCTCGATTGTGTGAAGTCGCGCGCGCTGCCCAACTCCGACATCGTCAGCGGCCACCGTTCGGCGCTGGCTTCGCACCTGGGCAAGAACGCCTACTTGCAAAAGCGCCGCGTCACGTTCAACCCGGCCAGCGAGCGGTTGCACGTGCTGCCCAACAACGGCCCGGCGAAAGTGAAGATGATGGCTGACTCAATTAAATGAAGCTTTTGAGAATACGGAACAAACGGAAATAACGGAACAAACGGAACGGTTATCTGGGACTTTTCCGTTTGTTCCGTTATTTCCGTTTGTTCCGTATTCTCCGACGATTCCATCACCGGCCCTTCCTCTCAACCCACCGCCAATCCGAAAATAATTTTGCGCGCGTGAGCGATTTCGACCTTGAATCTCGCTTTAGATAGCTGGGAACAGGGTGTTGCCCGGTTCCCGAAGCAACGCCCAAGTCTTGAGGTCAATGGAATCGGTATGCAGCTTTCGCGTCGTCTTCAACGGACGCAGATGCGGGGCGGCCAATTGATTGACTCGGTTTGCGCCAAATGGCTAAGCTCTCCGGCGTCCAGTTCATATTCTGACGCTCCGCCGGGAGAAGCTATGACACCGCCTTCAACGCACGACGTGACGCGACTGCTGCGCGATTAACGCAACGGCGACCAGCAGGTGCTCGAAAAACTCACTTCGCTGGTCTACGACGAACTGCGCCGGTTGGCCAGGAACTACCTGCGCCGCGAACGCCAAGATCACACGCTGCAAGCGACGGCTTTGATCAACGAAGCTTACCTGCAACTGATCGGACGCCAGCAGACCGATTGGCAAAGCCGCGCGCATTTCATCGGCGTCGCCGCGACGTTGATGCGAAACATCCTGGTAGATCACGCGCGCGCTCACGCGACAGCCAAACGCGGCGGCGGCGGACAGGCGCTGCCGCTAGATGAAGCGATTGAAGTCCCTGGCAAAAACGCTCCGGATGTGATCGCGCTCGACGACGCGTTGAAAGATTTGGCCAAGCGGGACGAGCGCAAAAGCCGGATCATCGAATTGCGCTATTTCGGCGGCCTGAGCATTGAAGAGATTGTCGAAGTAACCGGTCTTTCCATCGCCACCATCCGGCGTGACCTGCGAATGGCCGAGGCCTGGCTGGGGCGGCAGATTCAAAAGCGGTGAGGATGTACCGCAGGCTGTCCAGCCTGCGGATGACTCGGAAGTAGATCCTTCAGTTGCTACCAAGCGGCTTAATGATGAAGCCCTCCGCAGGCTAGACAGCCTGCGGTACAACAGGAGAACCTGATGATGACTCCCGAACGCTGGCAACAGATCAAACAACTCGTCAACTCCGCGCTCGAACAAAACGCCGAACAGCGATCAGCCGTCTTGCAACAATCCTGCGCCGATGACCTGCCGCGGCGCCGAGGCGCTGAAGCCCTGCTCTCTTTTCACGAACAGGCGACGCGGAACCTACCCGACGGCCACGCCCGACTGAGTGCGCAGCAGACGCTCCCGCCGGAACAGTGGGAGCGGATCGAGAAGCTCTTCCAATCGGCGATGGAGCTTGAGCCGGCGGAACGCGAGGCGTTTCTGGCCAGAGCTTGTGGTGACGATCAATTGCTGCGGCGCGAGGTCGAGTCGCTGCTGGTCTATCAAGCGGCGGCGGGCGGCTTGATCGAAGGCGCGATTCACAACGCCGCCGGATTGCTGGCAAACACGTCGAGCGAAAAGGCGCGGTTCACGCCCGGCACGACACTCAACAAGCGGTATCGCATCATCGGCTTGCTGGGCAAAGGCGGGATGGGCGAAGTCTACCGCGCCGACGACCTGAAACTCGGCCACCCGGTCGCGCTGAAGTTCCTGACTGAAAAGCTCTCGCAAGACAAAGCGATGCTGGCGCGCTTTCACAGCGAAGTGAGCCTGGCGCATCGGGTCACACATCCGAACGTCTGCCGCGTGCACGACATCGGCGAAGTGACGACTTCGACTGGCAAGCTGCACTTCCTCTCGATGGAATACGTGGACGGCGAAGATTTGTCGTCGTTGCTGCGAAGAATTGGTCGCTTGCCTGCGGACAAAGCGGTGGAAATTGCGAATCAGCTTTGCGCTGGTTTGGCCGCGGCGCACGAAGCTGGCGTGCTGCACCGCGATTTGAAGCCAGCGAACGTGATGCTGGACGGCAAAGGCCGAGTCCGCATCACCGATTTCGGCCTGGCCGGATTCGCCGAACAGATTCGCAGCGAAGAAGTGTTCGCGGGCACGCCGGCTTACATGTCGCCGGAACAGTTCGTGGGCAAAGAGGTGACGACGAAGAGCGATATTTATGCGCTGGGACTGGTGCTCTACGAAATCTTCATCGGCAAGCGCGTGTTTGAAGCCAACTCGCTGCAAGAACTGCAACGCTTGCACGAGAGCAGTTCGCCGACCAATCCCTCGAACTGGGTGAAAGACATTGATCCGCTGGTCGAGCGCGTGATCCTGCGGTGTTTGGAAAAAAATCCGGCGAAGCGGTTGGCATCGGCCAAACAAGTGGCGGAGGCGTTGCCGGGCGGTGATCCATTGGCGGCGGCCCTGGCGATGGGCGAAACGCCTTCGCCGGAAATGGTGGCGGCGGCTGGGTCAAAGACGGGGATGAAGCCTGCGTATGCGGTGGCGTGGTTGGTCGCGATTATTGCCGGTCTAGTCATCGCCGCATTCCTGGGAAGCAAGGCGAACATCGCACACGCGGTGTTGCGCCAAACTTCGTCGGACGCGCTGGCGCATAAAGCCCGCGAGATCATTCAACGTCTTGACTACACGGAACCGCCACTTGATCACGCTTCCGGTTTTTTCAACGACCAATCTTACATCCAGTACGTCGAGCAAAAGTTCGAGCCGAGCCGCCGCTGGGACTATTTCACGAAGAGCCAGCCGTCTGCTTTCGGCTTCTGGTATCGCCAAAGCCCTCGTTATCTGAGCGCGAAAGATCCTTGGAATGCCGGATGGGTTGCTGAGTTCGATCCCCAGGCAGTCGTTTCGGGCATGGTGAACCTCCGATTGGATTCGCAAGGGCGATTGATTATGTTCAATGCCGTGCCGCCACAGAAGGATGAGTCCCGCGACACGCTGCCGCCTGATTGGTCTGCGCTCTTTACCGCCGCTGGACTCGACCTGTCCCGTTTTACCGCGGCGGAACCGCAATGGACACCGCTGGCGGCTTGTGACGCGCGGGCAGCCTGGACGGGAACTTACCCCAATCTGCCGGAAATCCCGTTGCGCGTCGAAGCCGCTGCTTGGCGCGGCAAGCCGATCTTTTTCAAGCTGGTCTCGCCCTGGACGATACCGGATCGGATGCAAACAAGGCCAGAGACGCTGGGTGTGCGTGTTTCCCGGATATTTAGTTTCCTCCTGGCGCTCGCCCTTGGCTGCGGAGCGGCGATGTTGGCTCGTTACAATTTCCGCCAGGGCCGAGGTGATCGTCGTGGCGCTTTCAGGCTGGCGGCCTTCATCTATTTGCTCATGATGCTGAGCTGGGTGTTTGGTGCAGATCACACGCCGGATTCCTTCAATGAGTTTTACAGTTTCCTGCTTATCGCCAACGCTCAGGCGTTGTTGGCAGCCGGAGTGATCTGGTTGCTTTATCTCGCGCTGGAACCTTATGTCAGACGACACTGGCCCGTTACGCTCACCTCCTGGGGGCGAGTGCTTAACGGCAATTTGCGCGATCCATTAGTGGGCCGCGATATGCTCATCGGCGTCGCTTTCGGCATCGGCTATGTCCTGCTATTCCGGTTGCGTGACCTCAGCCGAGTCTGGCTTGGCGCCGCTCCTGACATGTTCGGTGTACACACTGAACTCCTGCTTGGAGCACGCCAACTGATTGCTAGCCTATTTTTGAGTGCCATATTCTGGTTTATCCTGATCTCCCTGTTTGCGTTTTTCTTGTTACTTCTGCTGCGCGTACTCACCCGCCGGCAATGGCTGGCCGCCTCTATCTGGGTCTTAATCTGGATTCTGCCTAACATTGCTAACCCTGGCCCCAGAATGATCAACCTGTTGATCTCCACCTTGTGTGGATTGTTGGTGTTGTTCGTCATGTTGCGTTCCAGCTTGCTGGCGCTGGTCAGCGGCAATTTTGTGTTCCTACCTGTTGGCCTAAGCACCTCCGACTTTTCAGCCTGGTACGGCAACACTTCGCTGACCTTACTTGCCGTGGCGCTGGCGCTGGCGATTTATGCATTCCACACAGCGCTGGGCGGGCAGAAGGTGTTCGCGGGGAAGCTGCTGGAAGAGTGACGGCGGAAAGGAAATGATGTTTGACAAAGTGGTAGCGCGCGCATAGGCTGTGAATGGAAGCAGCAGCCGAATACCGACCGGATGGCGGGTTATCTCGAGCAATCGGGATGTAGGCTGCTCCAACCTTTCAAAAGCTCGCGCAAGGCCGCGAGCTTTTCCTTCATAGCTCACGAAGCACTCCGTTTTTCACAGCCTGTTCATAGTACTCGGCGGCGTAAGCTTGCCCTTCGATGAAGTCGCGGACAAACCCGGCTACCGCATCCGCCAGCCTGATGAGCGGCTCGGATTCATCGCGCACGCCGCGCACTTTGCGCGTGTTGATTTGCCGCTGACGCAAGCTCTTCTTGAAGCGGTCAATGTTTTGGCCGGAAAGACCGTCAACCACGATGGTTGCGGGTTGTTCGGCGGTGGCCTTGTGTTGAATTGCGCGCGCCGTAGTTTCAACCGTCAATTCAAAATAGTCCTGGCTCTCGGTGTAGTGCGAAAAGAAGATGGCTCCGTTCAACAAGGGATTGGCGATGATGGATTGAATGTAGGCGAGGCGAAATTTGAATCTGGCCTTGCGCCATTTGTCGAGGCGCTTTTTGCTGCGCTGTTCGATCTCGATCAAAGCGTCGTTGATGCGGTCATACTCGTCGTCCGTGACCACTACGGACACGATGAACATTTCGCCTTTGGTGTCCTGGCCGGTTTCGTCAACGAAAGCGTAAATGGCTTGGCTGGATTGAGGCATACGGGGGAACCGGCATTTAGTGGATTATTCGATTTCGTGAATGGCGGCCAAAGCTTCGGCGCGTTGCTCGAACAGCGCGGCTTGAGGATGGCCGGCGAATTGCCCTGTCGCGGCGTGGACATAAACATCGCCGACCTGTCCCAGCGGACCAGTCGCGCCATACGCGAGTTCGACAGGAACGTGCCAGTAAAACGTGACGGGATCGAAGGTGGCGGAGGCGGCGTGGAGCGCAGTCCCGACCTGCTGATGCAACCAGCGATTGACGTGCGCGATGGCGGCTTGGGCAGTCGCCACGGTGAATTGCGATACAACAGAAACGTCCGTCATGGTTGGAGTCCTTTCAAAAATGAATCGCGTCAGTCGTAGGCAAGTATAACAGACAACGCGCTGCCGGCACGTCACTCACGCGGGCCGAAAGGTGTTTGCTGGGAGGCTGCTGGAAGAGTGGCGGCAATGGTCAGCCATGTCTTCCGGCAAAGTGTAGTAGAATGCGGGCGCGATTCGCTTTCACGGTAAGGAAACCCACGCGAGCAATTCCCGATATGGCGAGCAGACGAACATTGAAAGTAAACCCGAACCGTTTGATGCTGGGCGCGATCAATCGGGTGAAAATCCCGAATTTGCCGTTTCGCGCCGAATACGACGCTGAAGCGGATACGTTGTATTTGCGGTTCCGCGATGACCTGAAAGCTACGCGCAGCAAAAGCGATACGGCCAACGGCGTGATTTACGACTATCACGAAAAAATTCTGGTGGGGATTGAAATCCTTGAAGCCTCGTCAGAATGAAACAATTTTCCTCGGCCAAACCGAACGGTCATTCAAAGAAACATCCAGCATGGCTTCATCACCTGGCAGAATCGTGCTCGTCCGCCCGCGCGATCCGAACAACATCGGCGCGGCGGCGCGAGCGATGAAGAACTTCGGCTTCACCGATCTGGCCGTCGTCACGCCCTATCCGCCCGTCTGGAACGAAGCCGTTTCAGCCGTCAACGCTGAAGATGTTTTGGTCAGCGCCCGCGTGTGCGAATCGCTCGATGAAGCCATCGCCGATTGCAATCTGGTTGTCGGCACGACCGACCGCACGCGCGTCGAAGAGAAGCGAATGGTCTACACGCTGTTCGACCTGAGCCGCGAGTTGAGCGCGGCTGATTACAACCTCGCGCTGGTCTTCGGCTCGGAAAAACACGGGCTGACCAACGAAGACCTCAGCCGTTGCCATCGCGTGATGAGCATTCCGACCGAGCCTGATTGCCCTTCGATGAATCTGGGACAAGCCGTTGCTGTGTGTTGTTACGAACTGATCCGCGAAAGCGCGCAAGGCGCCGTAATTCTCCGCCCCGCTGAAACGGCTACGGCGGGCGCGACGGAGGCGGCGCTGCAATTGTCGCTGGAAGTTTTGCGGCTGATTGATTTCGTGCTGCCAGGCAATGAGCCTGATTTGACGCGCAGTTTTCGCCGCAGCCTGTTGCGACTCAAGCCGACCAGACGCGATGTCGAGATGCTCTGCGGGATTCTGACTCGGATCAAGCGCGAATTGGAAAAAGCGCGCGAGCCTTAGCCACAGCATTACCCACCGGAGCCGCGCTCGTGATACTGTGTCGCCTCATTCTCATCCACTTGGGAGTTGGCAATTCACATCAATGAGCAACGAACCGAACAAAGTCATCTATTCGATGGTCGGGGTCAGCAAGTTCTACGACAAGAAGGCTGTCCTCAAAGACATTTACCTGGGCTACTTTTACGGCGCGAAGATCGGCGTGTTGGGCTTGAACGGCGCGGGCAAAAGCACGCTGCTGCGCATCATCGCCGGAGTTGAGCAGGAATATCAGGGCCAGACTATGCTCTCGCCCGGTTATTCCATCGGCTATCTGGAACAGGAGCCGAAGCTGGACGAGAGCAAGACCGTTCGAGACATCGTCGAAGAAGGCGCGCAGGAAGTGGTTGATCTGCTGAAAGAGTTCGACGAGATCAACGCCAAATTCGCCGAGCCGGTGTCGGACGACGAAATGAACAAGCTGCTCGAACGCCAGGGCGAAGTGCAGGAGAAGCTCGACGCGCTGGGCGGGTGGGATTTGGATTCGCGGCTGGAAATGGCGATGGACGCGCTGCGCTGTCCGCCGCCGGAGACGCCGATCAAAGTCTTGTCGGGCGGCGAGCGACGCCGCGTGGCGCTGTGCCGGTTGCTGCTCAAAAAACCAGACATCCTGTTGCTGGACGAGCCGACGAACCATTTGGACGCAGAGACCGTCGGCTGGCTCGAACAGCATCTGCAAAGATACGAAGGCACAGTCATCGCCGTCACGCACGACCGCTACTTCCTGGACAACGTCGCCGGATGGATTCTGGAGCTGGATCGCGGACAGGGCATTCCGTGGCAGGGTAATTATTCGTCGTGGCTCGAACAGAAGCAGGAGCGGTTGCGGCGCGAAGAGAAATCCGAAAGCGCGCGCCAGAAGACGCTCGAACGCGAGCTGGAATGGATTCGGATGGCGCCCAAAGCTCGCCACGCCAAGAGCAAAGCGCGCATCAAGGCTTACGAGTCAATGCTGAACCAGGAGATCGAGAAGCAATCGTCGGAGCTTGAGATTTACATCCCGCCCGGACCGCGGCTGGGCGACGTGGTGATCGAAGCGAACGATGTCAGCAAAGGTTACGGCGACCGGTTGCTCTTCGAGGGATTGTCGTTCCAACTGCCGCCCGGCGGTATCGTCGGCGTCATCGGCCCAAACGGCGCAGGCAAGACCACATTGTTCCGTTTGATCACTGAGCAGGAACAGGCGGACAGCGGAACATTCAAGACGGGGGCAACGGTCAAGCTCAGTTACGTTGATCAATCGCGCGATCTCGACGCGAACAAAAACATCTGGGAAGAGATTTCCGACGGCCAGGACACGATCCAACTCGGCAATCGCCAGGTCAATTCACGAGCCTACGTCGCGCGCTTCAACTTCTCAGGCTCAGATCAGCAGAAGAAAACCGGCTCGATTTCGGGCGGCGAGCGCAACCGGGTTCATCTGGCGAAGATGTTGAAGTCGGGCGCGAACGTTTTGTTGCTCGACGAGCCGACGAACGACCTGGACGTGAACACGATGCGCGCGCTCGAAGAAGCTTTGGAAAATTTCGCCGGGTGCGCCGTCGTCATCAGCCACGACCGCTGGTTCCTGGATCGGATCGCCACGCACATCCTGGCGTTCGAGGGCGACAGCAAGGCCGTATGGTTTGACGGGAACTATTCGGAGTACGAAGCTGATCGCAAGGCCAGGCTGGGCGCAGCAGCTGATCAACCGCATCGCATTAAGTATCGGCAGTTGACTAGGGACTGAGAAATCCGACTAGCTCGACCGCCGCGAAGCTATAATAATTTCTTCAACAATAGTTCGGATGTGTGCGGTTACTTCAAGCCAAGCTTCATCTCTACTATGCCATAACACTACGGCCTTGTTGCCTCGTGGGGTGGCCTGGGAGCCAGCTATTGGAAAATTTTGCCAAAGAGCAGGGCGAACGAGAATAGGAATCACGCGAGCTTCACCGCTCTCAAACCGCTGCTGTGCTCGCATCATTTCGATCCCAGCGTAGTGAGATGCCAGAAAATCAGGGCTGATCAATGCAAGGATGATGTCAGCCTCTTCGAGGCGGGCGCTAAGAGTATCTGCCCAAGCTTCTCCAGCTGAGATTTGGCTATCGGACCAAACCTCGATCAATCCTTCTCGCTTCATCGGAGCAAGATGTACCAGCAACTCATCGAGTAATGATTGATCTTTGTATGCATAGCTAATGAATAACCGTACACCTTGCCCAGGCTTCATCTTGGGTATTTCAACAGCCCCATTCAACTCAGCGCGTTTTCTGGCTGCGCTGACGAATGAGTCGCGGTTTCTCACCAGCACATCGCTATACGAGAACTTTTGTGCAACCAGCGCCGCCAGAGTCTCAAGCGAAAAACCAATATCCTCCGGGTCATCGGCCCCCTTCTCAATCACCGGCAGCCTCTCGCCAAAGCTCCAATACGGGATATACGGTATGCGAGTGTGGTTGAGCAGGTCTTCAGCCGTAACATCTTTGAGCGCCCATTCAGCGTAAAGCGATCCCAGCTCTGTTGCAAATTTTTTCAACCACTGTTGCGCCAACTCATACTCGACCCGTACCTCAAAACGCGTGGCGACAGGCAAGACCAACAATTTCGCGCGAGTGAAAGGCAAACTATTGCGGACCTGTTTGGCGCGGCGGACGACATCGAGCGACCCACGCAGGCTTTGCAAATTGGCTGTAAAGAGGAGCACCAGTAGATCGGGAAGTTGCACCGTACAGATTCCCCCGATGTCGGTGATGCCGGTGCGGCTATCAACCAGCACAAAATCGAACTCTTTTTTCCATTCCTCTCGCACAGCTTCCAGGAAGTTACCTAGCTGGTGTTCTTCGTAAAGCCGGTTCCAATCGAGCGCCTGCATCCGCTGAACATAGGATTGGTCCTGCCTCCCAGCCGTCATAAATTGAAGTGGGTGGTCTGTTTCCGGGAAACGAACTTCCGTCAAAAAATCGCGCCAATTCGGCTTCGCGCCATCCACGTGCGCCTGGATCAATTCGGTCAATCCTGGCTGCGAATTCGTTGAATTGACCCAACGCTCGAAATAGAGATGCAATCCCGGAGCTTCCAAGTCCCAATCCACGCAAAGAACCTTAAAACCCCAGCGACACAAAAGCGCCCCGACGTTCGCCAAGGCCAGCGTACGACCAACGCCGCCTTTGTAGGAATAGAATGTGACGATCGAACCTTCAGACATTACAGCCTCGGCAATTTGACGACGACTTGTTCATTCGCGACCGGGGTAACGACCGGCCAATCCTGCCATGCCGGCGCCCGCCCAATCATCCCCGCAAGTTCCTTCACGAGCAACTGCATTTGTTTGTCGAAATCCAGATAGGCAGGTTGAGATCTGAAATGCGGATAAGGGTAATTCCAATCTCTCAAGTCCGCCTGTTGGGTATTGCGGGCCTCCTCCGGGAAATGCTCTCCGTCAAAGAAGACGACCGGATAGATCAATCCCTCTGGCCGCTGTTCAGTTTGCAATCCGAGTAACCGCTCCCTTTCCATCATAGTCTTCCACTCGGCCAGACACCAATCAGAACGAAAATACTCAGGCATCCAAACAGGTAACAGACATCGCGACCTTTTGAGCGCTTGCTGCAATTTCACTGGCCATGCCGATCCGGTCTGAATCCCTTCCCAATCAATGAAGATCGAGGTCTTGTGCTCGACCGGCATCGCATTCGGCAGCCACTGTTCCAGCAACGGGTAGAAATGATTTTTGACCCAGTCCAGAACGGGCTGCTTCCGGCGATAGCTGACAAAGACGTCGTATTCGTAATCTTCAGCCATGCGTCCCTGATCCGAATCAATAGCCTGCGTAGAAGGCGCTTTGCCTTTTTTGAAAAGCGCGAGTATGGTTCCGATTTCAACAACATACTACCACATCGGATAAAATACCGGCAGTGACCAGAGATTGACGAACCGCAAGGAGGTATCCAGTGAGAAGTATTAGCGTCAAAGAATTGAAGGACGACGTGAGCCGCTATCTGGACGAAGTGTTGGCGGGCGAAGAGGTGGTGATCAAAGATCGCAACAAACCAGTGGCCAAGCTCATCCCCTTTAGCGCAAACGGCGAGCTAGCCGTTCACGGCGACAAGCCGGCTGCGAAAAAGAAAGCCCATGCGCGGCTGCCGCCGTTGGAAGAGGATCCGCTTTACATAACCGACGAAGAGTTGGAGGCTTATCACGCCCGGCTGGTTGCCGAAGGAAGAATGCGTCTGCCCGAAACCGAGCCTACGCCTGAGTTTTGGGAGGAGTTTTTCAAGGAGCCTCGGCCCAACATTCCTTTGAATGAAATACTCCGGCTGATCAACGAAGATCGTGATGAGGATTGAGGATGAAAGATAAACAAGCCTTTTGGGACGCCAGCGCCATTGTTCCCTTGTGCCTTCACGAAGACACATCAACGCGCGCACGCCAAATCACGCGAAAACATCCTCAGCATGTAGTCTGGTGGGGAACGCTGGCCGAAGCTCGCAGCGCCTTCGCGCGAGGCCATCGCAAAAGCATTCTCTCCATCAAGGACAAAGAACAGGCCATTCGCCATCTCCAAAAGTTGAGTGATTCCTGGCGGGCGGTAGATCCTGGTCGAAAGTTGCTCGACCTAGCCGTGCAATTGTTGGACGACTACCCACTGAGAACCGGCGATGCCTTTCAACTGGCCGCTGCTTTGGTCTGGTGTGATGAAAAGGCCCGCCGCAAAGTCTTCGTCTGCTTCGACGACAGACTCGCTGATGTCGCCGAAAAGGTCGGATTCAACGTCATCAGAGCTTAACTTCGGAACAGCCCATCCATTGTCACTTCCCACGATGAAACTACCCGCAAAACTCAAACCCGATCTCGCCGCTATCTCGATTATCACCGTTTTCTTCACCATCTTCTTCTGGCCAACGACTCTGGCGGGCCGTCTTTTCGTCACCGGCGACGCCATCGTTTATTCGTACCCGCTGCGGAGCATCGCCTGGGACGCGATCCGAAATGGCTCGCTGCCGTTGTGGACGCCGGCGCTGCTGGGCGGTTACCCGCTGCTTTCGATGGCGCAACTCGGCCTGGGCTATCCGCTCACCTGGGGCTATCTGTTTCTGCCCGGTCACGTGGCGGAACAGGTCTACGTGCTCGCGCCGTTCCTGCTGGCGCCGATCTTCACCTACGCCTTCACGCGAGAGATCGGTCGTAGCCGCATTGCCGCGCTGCTTGCGGGTTTGAGCTTCGGCTACGGCGGGATGATGGCGGGCGGGATGGCGCACAACGGATTGTTCACCAACGCCGTGATGTGGCTGCCGTTGATGCTGATCGCCATTGAACGCGCGCGGTCGCGTTCTTTTCTGCCTTGCCTGATCGGAGCTTCGGCGGCTTACGCGATGTCGGTGCTGACGGGGTTGGGGCAAGGGTTCGTTTACGCGGGCGTCGTCGCGTTGCTCTACGCGATGTTCCTGAGCGTGGCGCCGATTGAAGGCAATGGTAAAGCTGCGCGCGGATGGCGGCGATTGGCAGATTGGAGAAGCTGGAAGCCGCTGATGGTTTGCGTGGGCGGGATGACAATGGCGGCAGGCGTGGCGGCGTTTCAAATCTTCGAGACGATGCAGGCGCAACGGCTCAGCATCCGCCGCGAACTCAGTTACGAGATCTTCAGCGGCGGGTCGTTCACTGCGGCGGAGGCGCTGCGCTCTTTCGTCGCGCCGCTCTACCACTTCAACTACGAAGTTTCGACCTACGTGTCGTCGTTGGCGGCGCTGGCGGCGCTCGCGACAGTCTTCGCAGTAATTCGCGCGCCGCGCGCCAATCTGCGCGCCATTTTCTGGCTGGGCCTGACCGCCCTGGCTTTCACGTTGATGTTGGGCGCGCACACGCCGCTTTACCGCCTGGCTTATCACCTCCCGGTCATCAACCTGTTCCGCATCCCCTGGCGGCATGCTTTCGAATGGACTTTCGCCGTCTCGATTCTGTCGGCATACGGCTGGGACGCGACGGCGGCGTGCCTGACCGGACGCGCTGATGTAAAGCAGAAAATGTCGAACAACTTGATTGGCGGCGCGCTGATCGTTGCCTGCCTCGCTGTGGGATTCGCTTTATCGAAACTATCTATCAAACCGACTGCGCTCAACGAGAGGCTGCCGGAGACCGCCTGGTTGTATTGGAAGATGGGCTACACGTTCCTGCTGACGCTGGCCGTGTGGTGGGGCTGGCGCAGATTGAAGGAGCGCGGGCAAACGGTTTTTCTGGCTGTGATTGTGGCGATGGCCTGTTTCTGGGAACCGTTCATCATGCTGTCGAATTGGTGGCTGCACGGCGCCAAACCGGCTTCGTACTTCAACCAAGTCTCGCCGCCGTCGCAATTCCTGCGGCAATATCCGCCGGAGCAAAACCGCATCTACACCTCGGTCGCCAGCGGCTTCATTCTCGATCTGCCGCGCGCCGAGCCGCATAACCTCTCGGTGCGGCGTGGGTTTCACGACGCCGCCGGATACGAGCCGCTGATGTCGCAGCGGTACAACCTGGCCTTCGGCGCCGGCTGGTCGTTCGACAGTCCGGCGTTCAGCTCGCCGCTCGACAAGCGGATTCTCGATCCGCGCTGGCAAACGCTCGATCTGCTCAACGTCCGCTTCCTGGCCGAATTCGCCGCGCCGCCCACGAGCTGGATGGTGAAAGACAGCGTGCGATTTGCCGCCGCCGACGCGAATTTCAATCTGCCGCCTGGCTCGTCAATCACGCTCACTGGCGCGCTCACCGGCGCGGTTGCTGACGAACTCAACAGCGATCTCAGTGGCGCGCCGGCAAAAGTTGACACGCTCTCGCTGGTCACAGCGACGGCTTTCTCAACCCATCTGCGGCAAGGCGAAACCGTCGCCCAAGTCATCGTCCACACCGCCGATGGCCGCCGCATCGAACGCGAGCTGAAAGCGGGCGTTGACACGGCTGAATGGGCGCACGAGCGCGCCGAGGTGAAAGCGGAGGTTCGCCACTCGCTGCCGCGCGTGTTCGCCAGTCTGCCTGGCGACGAGCGGAACAGTTTTCCCGCGCTGCGTTACTTCACGAAATTCGATCTGAACGAGAAGACCGCGGTCGAGCGCGTCGAGTTGAAAGGTGTGGCGGAGGGGGTCGCGTTGGCCGTCTGGAAAGCCACGCTCTACGATTCATCGAGCGACACAGCGTTCCCGCTGACCGAGCGTCTGCCCGAACACTGGCGCAAAGTTTACGATTACGACAACGTCCAAATTTACGAGAACCCGCGCGCGCTGCCACGAGCCTGGCTCGTCCCGAAAGTTGAAACCGTGAACGGCGAGGAAGCGCTGCGCCGGATTCGCGGCGAAAGCGAACAACCATTCAACCCGCGCGAAGTTGCGCTGCTCGAGCCTGTGGGTGGAGTGAAAACCGATTTCCCGCAGGAGAAATTTGAAACGTCCGCCGAGGCGCGGATCGCCGGCTACGAGCCACACCGCCTGGCCATCGAAACCCTCGCGGACAAACGAGCCGCGCTGGTCGTGAGCGAAACCAGCTATCCCGGATGGGAAGCGACGATTGATGGACAACCAACGACGATCTTCACCGCGAACTATTTGCTGCGCGCCGTGATCGTGCCCGAAGGCAAACATCGCGTGGAGATGCGTTACACTGCTCCGGCTGCAAAACGAGGCGCAATTATCACGGCGCTGACTTTAATTGCTCTGATCGGCGGAATGATTTTTTACCGACTTTCCTGGAGGATCAAAAAATGACCGAAACACATCGAATCAACCATCAACTGAAACGAGCTTACGAGGGCGAAGCCTGGCACGGCCCCAGCCTGCGCGAATTGCTCGACGGCGTGACGGCTGAGCAGGCCGCCGCCAAACCGATCCCGAACGCCCACAGCATCTGGGAACTGGTCAATCACATCATCGCCTGGGAACAAATCGTGAAGCGGCGGCTGGAAGGTGATGCGCTCAATGATGTCCCGGACGAGATGAACTTCCCTCCGGTCACCGACCCGAGCGAAGAAGCGTGGCAGGCAACTCTGCAATCGCTCGCGGAAAGCAATAACAGCTTGCGCGAGAGCGTCAAACGGATTGACGACGCAAAGCTACTGCAGATCGTGCCGAAAACTATCTACTCAAACTACTTCATGCTGCACGGCGTGATTCAGCACGACCTTTATCACGCCGGGCAGATCGCCTTGCTCAAGAAAGCCGGTTGACGAAATGGCTAAGACGAAATGGTACACGGATTCGACGGATGGCGACTGATCAGCGCGGATCGATCCGTGAAAATCCGTATCCATCCGTTAAATCCGTGTACCATTGTCCGCTTCCGAACAGGCGGCTGTACATGCTCGTACAACGACGACCGCTAAATCCCACAAAAACCCAATAAAATCAGCCTCTTCACGCTTGGCCTGAGGTTTGCTCTATGTCCGCCGGGCAAGGAACGTCAAAGCGGGAGAACACAATGGATCGGGAAATTGACCTCTCTTTTCGCAGAAAGCAGATGATGAAACGGACGGTCGCGACAATCGCGCTCATCGCGGCGCTTGCGTCGGGCTTCATCTTCGGCCCGCGATTGATCCAACCGTCGGTTGCGCGCGCCCGTATTCGCACTGCCAAAGTTGACGCGGGGCCGATGGAGGCGCAGATCACCGCATCGGGCACGGTCGTGCCTGAATTCGAGCAAGTGATCTCTTCGCCGGTCAACGCTCGCGTCTTGAAAATCCTGAAACGTCCCGGCGCGGTTTTGTCGAAAGGCGATCCGATCCTGGAACTCGATCTGAACGAGTCACGGCTGGCGATTGAAAAATTGAACCAGCAGGTCGAGTTGAAACAGAACCAACAGGCGAAGGCGAAACTCGATCTGGAAAATACGCTGATCAGTCTGCAAAGCCAGTGGGAGATCAAGAACCTCGAACACAAAGCGGCGAAGGCCGCTACGGCGCGCAACCGCGAGTTGGCCAGACAGGGTCTACTCTCGGAGGAACGCCTGCGCGAAATCGAGTTGATCGAAGAGAAGACGGCCTTTGAGTTGAAGCAACTGGAAGAATCGAAACGCAACGCGCAGGCTTCGACGAAGACTCAACTCGAAGGTCTGGCGCTCGAAATGAAAACGCTCGAACAGGAGCGCACGGAAGCCCAGCGCCAGCTCGAACTCGCGACAACCAAATCCGACCGCAACGGCGTGCTCACCTGGGTGATCAACGAAGAGGGCGCGACCGTGCAGAAAGGCGCGGTGCTCGCCCGGATCGCCGACCTGAGCTCGTTCCGCGTCGAAGCGACCGTCTCGGATGTTCACGCGAATCGTTTGTCGGCCGGATTGCCTGTGAAGGTGAAGGTCAACGACGATCACCTCGAAGGTTCGATCTCGCGCATCAACCCGACGGTGACGAACGGCGTGATCACGCTGGTCGTTACACTTGAAGACAAATCGAACGAGCTGTTGCGCTCGAATCTGCGCGTGGACGTCCTGATCGCCACCGAGCGCAAAGACCGCGCGCTGCGGATCAAACGCGGGCCGTTCGCCAGCGGCGAAGGCTTGCGCGATGTCTTCGTCGTTCGCGGTGAGGCGGCGGTGAAAACCCCGGCGAGGTTTGGCATCGTGAGCTTCGATCATTTCGAGGTCTTGCAGGGATTGATCGAAGGCGACGAGGTGATCATTTCGGATATGACCGATTTTATGCACGTGAAGGAAGTGAAGCTGAAGTGACTTGTGTACCGCAGACTGTCCAGTCTGCGGAGGCTTTGTTTACCCGAACATTGGCTTGTAACTGAGCCCTTCGAATGACGCGCGCAGCGGGCATTGAATGTTCGATTAATGAAGCCCTCCGCAGACTGGACAGTCTGCGGTACGTTTTGCGAGGAGGAATAATTCAATGACCGCAACCAGCGCAGCGACAGATCAAACGCTCAACCCGCAAACCGGGCAGCAAAACATGATCCGACTCGAAGAAGTTGAAAAAGTCTACCGCACCGCCCGCATCGAAACTGTCGCGCTCACCAACGTTAATCTCCAGGTGCGGGCGGGCGAGTTTATTTCGATTATGGGACCGTCGGGTTCGGGCAAAAGCACTCTGCTGAACGTCATCGGATTGCTCGATATCCCGACCGGCGGCAAAGTCACGATCAATGGCGGCGCGATCAATTCATACAGCGACAAACACCTGGCGCGCGTTCGCAACGAAGAGATCGGTTTCATCTTCCAGGTCTTTCACCTGATCAACGACCTGAGCGTGGTGGATAACGTCGAAATCCCGCTGCTTTACCGCCGTGGCCTGTCTGGAACGGAGAGACGGAAGCTGGCGTTGAAAGCTCTGGATCGAGTCGGGCTGCACGCGCGCGTGCACCACTTCCCGTCGCAGCTTTCAGGCGGACAGCAGCAACGCGTAGCCATCGCCCGCGCCATCGTGGGCAACCCACGAATACTTTTGGCCGATGAGCCGACCGGGAACCTGGACAGTCAGATGGGCGATGAGATTATGGATGTGCTGAAAGGTCTGAAGGAAAACGAAGGCACGACCGTCGTGATGGTCACGCACGATCCGCGCCAGGCGGAAAAGACTGAACGGATTGTGCGGCTGTTTGACGGAAGGCAGGTGAGTTAAAGCGGTTATTAGTCCGACGATTCCTGCTCTTTGGCAAGAGCGACGCCGCGAGCCAGCTCAAGGAATTTATCTCGCACGAACGGGTTGAGTCGTTCGGCAAAAGATTCATCAAGCTCTTTGATTTTGATCAACTCTTCAATGTCGGCCAGGTCTTTGAGTCGTCCCGGCGCGGTCATCCCTGAAGCCAGTTTGAGGTTGATCAGGGTTTCAAGGTCAACGGTCTTGATGCCTTCGATGACGACGAAGTTCTCCTGCGGATCGTGGAAGCGAACTGGTTTCGGTTTACCATCGCCGGGGTACTCTCCCGTGACGATGATCTCAACCGGCACATTATCTTGGGTTGAGCGGAACTTCTTTTTCGCGCCTTCAAACGCGGGGCGGTAGCCAAGACCGACAAGTTCATCATGAAACTTCTGCAAACCTTCAGGCGACATCAATAGGTCAATATCAACAGTGAAGCGTTGGTAGCCGTGCCTGTTCAACGCGGCGGCGCCGATCAGGTTGTAATCAATGCCGTGTCTGTTCAGATCGGCGACCAGACGACGAAGCGCGGTGTTGATCATACCTTTGCCCTGAAAGTAATCGAATCCCTCCTGCCAAGTCAGGTCGGGAGAAGTCAGAATTTGCTGGAAGTCTTGCATTGCCGTGTTGAAACCTCGGTAGGGTACAGGGAGCGGTAGCGACCTGTCGCTCACTCCGGCGAGCGCTTCACGGGGCGGCAGGTCGCTACCGCTCCCTGTACCGTACCGGCGCGTGCCCCAACTGAGTCTATCAGCGATGCGGAGCAAAAAGCTATGCTCAAAAACTATCTCAAGATCGCATTCAAAGTTTTCCTGCGAAGGAAGTTCTTCACCTTCATCAGCCTCTTCGCCATCAGCTTCACGCTGGTGGTGTTGATGGTGGTGACGGCGATGCTCGATCACATCTTCGGGCCGATGCCGCCGGAGAACAAACGCGACCGCACGCTGGGCGTCTTCTACGCGAAGATGTCCGGGCCGAATAGCATGCGCAACGGCTTGGCGGGATACGGGTTCCTCGACCGCTACGTCCGAAACTTGCCGCGGGCCGAGAAGGTGTCGGTCTTCTCGATGTTCTCGACGGGTTACTCCTATCGCAACGGCGAGCGGATCCAATCGTGGATTAAATACACCGACGGGGCGTATTGGGAGATCCTCGAATTCAATTTCCTCGAAGGCGGGCCGTTCACCGCGGATGACGACCGGAACGCCAATCCCGTGGCTGTGATCAACGAAGCGACGCGGCGCAAGTTCTTCGACAACGAGCCGGCGGTCGGCAAGACCATCGAAGTTGACGGGCAGCGGTTCCGTGTCGTCGGCGTCGTGGCGAACGTCCCGATCTTTCGCGTCCTGCCCTTCGCCGACATCTGGGCGCCGACGGGCGCGGCTAAGACGCGCCCTGACCGCAACGAGCTGATGGGCAATCAAATGGCGATGATCCTGGCGCCCGATGCGGCAGACCTCCCGGCGCTCAAGGCGGAGTTCAAAGCTCTGCTCAACCAGGTGGAGTTCACCGATCCGAGGACGTTCAATCGCTTCGACAGCGCGGCGGAGACTTTCTTTGAATTCACCTCGCGGCTCTTCGGAACCAGCGATATCGAGTCACAGCCGCGCCGCTTTTTTATCGGACTGGTCATCGCGGCGATTCTGTTCATGGTCCTGCCGACGATCAACCTGATCAACATCAACGTCAGCCGGATCATGGAGCGGGCCAGCGAAATCGGCGTGCGCAAAGCTTTCGGCGCGTCGTCACGAACGCTGGTCGGCCAATTCATCGTCGAGAACCTGCTGCTCACGCTCATCGGCGGCGCGCTCGGCTTTGGCCTTTCGTGGCTGGCGCTCGGCGCAATCACGAGCAGCGGGCTGCTGCCTTACGCCGAGTTCCACCTCAACCACCGCATCTTTCTTTACGGGTTGTTGACGGCCATCATCTTCGGCCTCGTCTCCGGCGTCTATCCGGCGTGGAAGATGTCGCGGCTGCATCCGGTCGAAGCTTTGAAAGGAGTGGCGCGATGATCAAGCATCTCATCAAAATCGTCTGGAACCGCAAGCGCGCCAATTTTCTGATCGCGGTCGAAATATTCCTGTCGTTCCTGGTGCTCTTCGCCGTGATGGTGCAGGCCGTTTACTACACCGACAATTACCGCAAGCCGCTCGGCTTCAGCTACGAGAACGTCTGGAACGTCGGGATTGATATGAAGCAGACTTCGGACGATTACCATTCGCCGGAGCAAGTGGAGACGGTGCGGCAACTCTACCTCGCATTGAAAGAGTTCGATGAGGTCGAGGCCGCTGCCGGCGCGCACACTCAGTTGTTCTCGTTTGGTGGAAGCTTCGGCGCTTTTCGTACCAGCGGACGCGAGATTGAGTATCGCCGCAACGAAGTGACCGATGATTTCGACAAAGTCGCTGGGCTGACGCTGGCGCGTGGCCGATGGTTCAGCAAAGAGGACGACGGGGTGAACTGGAGCCCCAGAGTGATCAATCAACGGCTCGCCCGCGAAATCTTCGGCGACGAAGACCCGGTCGGCAAACGCATTCCGAACGACTACGGCGTTGAGATGCGCGTCATCGGCGTGATCACCGATTTTCGCCACGGCGGCGAGTTCGCCGATTCAGAGAACGTGGTCTTTCAACGCAGAAACCTCAACAATCCTCAGGAACGTCCGCCGCGCAACCTGCTCGTCAAGCTGCGACTGGGCGTGACGCGCGCGTTTGAAGAGAAGCTGGCGACGCGGCTGCAAGCCGTCGCCAAAGGCTGGTCGTTCGAGATCAAGCCGGTGGTTGAATTGCGCGACGAGGCGTTCCAACGGCGGCTGATCCCGATCATCGTCGTCGGTGTGATCGCCGCCTTCCTGATGATCATGGTCGCGCTCGGTTTGACCGGAGTGCTCTGGCTGAACGTGACGCAACGCACGAAGGAGATCGGCCTGCGCCGCGCGAAGGGCGCCACCGCCCGTCGCATCTATCAACAGATACTCGGCGAGCTTTTCGTCATCACGTCCTTCGGTTTGCTCATCGGTGTGCTGGTCGTAATTCAATTCCCGCTGCTCGACGTGATCGGCTGGATCAGCGCCAAAGTTTATGCGTGGAGCATCGTCATCTCGATTGCGGTGATCTATCTGTTGACCACAGTCTGCGGCTTGTATCCGAGCAGGCTGGCGACTAAAGTTCAACCAGCGGAAGCATTGCATTACGAGTAGTGGAGGTGAATTATGCAGCTTGAAGATTATTTTGACTTTCAGCGGCCTGACGACATTCGCCTGAAAGGCTCGCGGATTGGGATCGAGTCTATCCTGTACGAATACATCCATCGCGCCCAGACGCCGGAAGAGATTGCTGACCGGTTTCGCACGCTGACGCTGGAACAGGTTTACGCCACGATTCTCTATTACCTGCACAACAAGGAAGCAGTGACGGCCTATATTGAGGATTGGCTCGAATATGGCCGGCGCGCGCGCGAGGAACAGAAACGTATCGGCGGGCCGGTGCCTTTAGAGAGGCTGCGCCAAATCGGCGAAGAGATTGAAGCCGCCAGACGGAATCAAAATGCTCAAGTATCTGTTGGATGAACACGTCTCGCATGCCTATCGCCAGCAACTGCTTCGACGCGAGCCATCTCTGGCAGTCTGCATCATTGGCGACCCTGGCGCTCCACCGAGAGGCGCGCTCGATCCCGAATTGTTGTTGTGGTGTGAAAGGGAAGACTTCGTCATCGTCACCAACAATCGCAGCACAATGCCTGGTCATCTGGCTGACTATCTGGCCCAGGGGCGTCACATGCCGGGGATTTTCATTCTCAATCCCTCCATGAGTTTCGGAGATACAATCGAAGAATTGCTCCTTCTGGCCACGGCCTCCATCGAAGGGGAATTCCATGACAAGATCACTTTTCTTCCATACAAAGGATGATGAGCGCGGCCATCAAACCAATCCTCCTTGTTGACGACGATCCGTCGGTCACGACCTCTCTTTCCCTCCTGCTCAAACAAGCTGGTTACCACTCTCGATCCGTTTCGTCGCCCGCCGAGGCTCTCGCGCAAATCGAAAAAGATGAATTCCAACTCGTATTGCAGGACATGAACTTCTCGCGCACGACGAGTGGTGAGGAGGGGATCGAACTGCTCAAACGGATCAAAGAGTTGAGACCGAACCTGCCCGTCGTCCTGATCACCGCCTGGGGTTCGATCAATCTAGCGGTGCAAGGCATCCGCGCAGGCGCGTCCGATTTCATCACCAAACCCTGGACGCACCAGCAGATCATCCAAGCCGTCAACACCACGATCGGATTGGCCGCCGCTCAACGCAAGCACAGCCACACGCCGACGCGCGCAGAACTCGATCAGCATTACGATTTCGGCCTGCTGGTCGGCGAAGACCCGAAGTTCCTGCGCGTGCTCGAACTGATCGGGCGCGTCGCGGCCACCGACGCCTCGGTCTTGATCACCGGCGAAAGCGGCACGGGCAAAGAACTGATCGCCGACGCCATTCACCGCAACAGCCATCGGCGCGACCACCCCTTCGTCAAAGTGAACCTCGGCGGCATCCCCGCGCAGTTGTTCGAGAGCGAGATGTTCGGCCACGTCAAAGGCGCGTTCACCGACGCGAAGACGGATCGAAAGGGAAGATTCGAGACCGCTGATGGCGGGACAATCTTTCTGGACGAGATCGGCGACCTGGACGCGAGCGCGCAGGTGAAGCTGCTGCGCGTTTTGCAGGATCGGACTTACGAAGTTCTCGGTTCGAGCCAAACGCGCACAGTGGATGTCCGCGTGGTTTCAGCGACGAACCGCAATCTGGCCGAGATGGTCGCGGCGGGCGGATTCCGCGAAGATTTGCTCTATCGTTTGAATCTGATCGCGATTCACCTGCCGCCGTTGCGCGAACGATCAACCGACATCCCGCTCATCGCCGACCACTTCCTCGAAAATCTGGCGAAGGTTTATCGCCGCGTGGGTTTGGCAATCAGCGATTCGGCGATGCGGTGGCTGCGAAATCAACCGTGGCCGGGCAACATCCGCCAGCTTCGACACACCATCGAGCGCGCGCTGCTCATCAGCAGCAAAGAGACGCTCACGGTCGAAGAGTTCGAACTGGCGATGGAGATGGATGCGCGTGAAGGCAGCAGAGATTCGTTGCCGCAAGTCGGCGCGATGACGCTCGACGATATGGAGAAGGCGATGATCGTCAAAGCGATGAAGCATCACGACGGCAACATCAGCCGTGTCGCCGAGGCGTTGGGATTGAGCCGGGCGGCGTTGTATCGGCGGTTTGAGAAGTTCGGGATCAAACCGTAGCTTTAACAGCCAGGCGGAGGAGGGCTATACTTCTCCGCGTATTCCACGTTTTTCTATGGAAATAAAAGTCATCATCCCCGATGATCTGTTTCAGCGCGCCAACAACTTGGCTCAGGACATTCATTGGTCATTTGACGGACTTGTCAGGGCAGCTTTGAAGGATTACTTGGACACGTATCCTAAATCCGAAATCACACGGCAATTGACCGAGATATACGAACACGAAGATTCCTCGCTTGATCCTGTACTGATGCAAATGCAAATGACCGCGCTCGATCCTGAGGATTGGTCGGAAGAGTGGGAAGAATGGAAAAAGCGCAAAGATGAAGCATCTCGTTCCGGGTGACGGATAGCGGCTCACGCTTGATCCGAAGTGACACAGATGGAACTCGCAATCCAAAAACTCACGATCATCTGCTTCCTGGTCATCGGCCTGCCGCACATCTTTCAGCCCCGCGCGTGGGCCGAGTTCTTCATCAGGCTGCGCGAGAAGGGCGAGACCGGAGTCTTCATCACCGCGTTTATCCACCTGCCGATGGGCGCGCTGATCGTAGCCTTCCACAACGTGTGGAGCGGCATCCCGATGGTTTTGACGATCATTGGCTGGGGCTATTGTATCAAGAGCTTGATCTACTTTATCTATCCGAAACACGGGTTGAGAATGCTGGCGCGCGTGAAGGTCGAGAGGTCGTGGGAATTCATTGCGCCCGGACTGCTCATGGTCGTTTACGCCGCTCTGCTGGGATATTCGATCTACGGTTGATCGCCCCGCCGTCCAAATTGACTCGAATCTGCTCTTGTAATAGTCTGCCCGCGCTTGCGCGATTGTCTGCCGGCCCCCCTCAGTTCATTTCAGTCTCTACGATCTACAACTCGACTTCTTTAGGGGAGAGCGGTATGACAAAGCTTCATCTCGTCCATTCGATCACCAGGATTGTGCTCCTGGCCTGTTTAACCGTAACCCAAGCAGCCTTCACTCAGGAGGGCGCAGCGACGCCTCAGGACGCGAAGGGCGCGTCGCCGGACGCAATACAATCTTTCAGCGGCGAGGCTGGGGTTGGCGCGATCAGCGCTTATGAGTCGGAGGTGCGGCAAGAGCTTCACCGTGAAGACTACGCCAAATTGGAGAAGCTGGCCGCCGAGCTTCGCGCTTCGAAGGCGAGGTTTCCCGGCGGGGCCTGGAAGCTGCACAAGTTTTATCAGGGCGTGAGCCGTCCGGTCAGCGCAGGAAAGGTGTCGGAGCAGGAGTGGGTGATCTATTTGCCCAAGCTGCAAAAGTGGGTGGCGCAATATCCGAAATCAATCACGGCCCGCGTCGCGCTGGGCGGCGCTTATGTCGAATACGCCTGGAGCGCCAGAGGGAGCGGTTATGCCAGTACCGTCACCGAAGAAGGCTGGCGGTTGTTCCGCGAAAGGCTGGCGCTGGCAGAGAAAACTCTGGACGACGCCAGAGAACTGCCGGAAAAATGCCCGCACTGGTACGCGATGATGGAGACGGTGGCGAGGGGGCGGGGCTGGGAACGGTCGCGCTTCGAAGCTCTGTTCGAAGAAGCGGTCGCCTACGAGCCGCAATATCACTATCTCTACACGGACAAAGCTGCTTACCTTCTGCCGCGTTGGCACGGCGAACCGGGCGAGATGGAAAAGTTCGCCGACGAAACCGCCGCGCGCCTCGGCGGCAAGTCCGGCTCGATCGTTTACTACCTGATCGCCGCCCAGATCGAACCGCTGTACCGGGCCAGTATGTTCTCCAAGACCAGCTTGTCGTGGCCCAGAATCCGGCAGGGCTTCCAGGACCTCGAAGCGGAGTTCGGATTGAACGCCAATCATCTCAACTCGTATTGCCGCATGGCGGGCTGGGCCAACGACCGGAAGACCGTGAGGGAGACGCTCAACCGCATAGGCGACCAGTGGGACCCGGCGGTCTGGGGCACGGAGAAGAATTTCAATGACTTCAAGGCCTGGGCCAATGAGTCTCCGCTGAAATATATCCTGCTGCAATACTGGATGGTTCCCGTAATGGGGGGAGCCGTGATCGCGCTGATAGCATACCGAATCATCAAACGCCGCGTGAAAGCTGACCAGGACAAACTCCGAAGGCAGCCTGGGATCAGTTGATGGAGGTTGAAGGAGATGGGCGCGCGCAAAGAGAAGGGAAGAGCTATTTGAAAGCCCGCGCTCTGGCGGCGGCGGCTTTTTTGCCTTTGGCCGCTGCGCCGGATGAGCTTCGCACGATGAGTTGCGGCGCGATGATAACGCTCTGCGCGGCTTGAGGCGCCGGCTCCCCTTCGATCATTCCGATCAACAATCGCGCCGCTTGCTGTCCCATCTCGGTCGTTGACCAAGCGACGGTGGTCAGCGGCACGCCCAACATATCGCCGTAGTGAATGTTGCCAGCGCCAACGACCGCCACGTCACGTCCGACGCGCAGGCCAGCCTTTGCCAGGGCGTGCATAGCGCCGATAGCCGCCGGGTCGTTGGCGGCGAAGATCGCCTCCGGCACGCTGCCCTCGGCAATCCACGCGCGCATCGCCTCGTAGCCCTGGTCTTCAATGAAGCCGCACTCGCGGACCAGCGACGGGTCGTACTTGAGCTTGTGTTCCGCCAGCGCCTGCTCGTAACCCGCCAATCGCTCCCTGGCCGCTGAGACCGCCGCGCCGCGCAGGTGCCCGATGCGCTGATGTCCGAGGCTGATCAAATGCTCGGTCGCCAGCTTGCCGACCTGCACATTGTCTGTAATAACCGCCGGACAGCGCAGATTTTCCAGTCGCCGGTCAACCATCACCAGCTTCAACCCGTCTTTAATCATCTTGCGGTAAGCCTGTGTCTGTTCGGGCGGAAGCGCCGAAGCGATGATCAGGCCGTCGGTGCGTTGCCGCAGAGCTTCCGCTTCACCGACCTCGTTGCCGGCGTCCTCGTACGTGTTACAGACCAGAATCCGAAGTCCGGCGGGACGCGCCACGGACTCGATGCCGCGCAGGATTTCGGCGAAATACGAGTGCATCAGGTCAGGCACGATCATGCCTAGCAGGTAAGAGCGGTTAGTCGCCAGGGCGCGCGCATGCTGATTCGGCTGATATTTCATCCGGCGCGCAACGGCCAGCACCCGCTCGCGGGTCTCCGCGTTGATCTCCGGGTGGTTATTGATGGCGCGCGAGACGGTCATCTTCGAGACGCCTAGCTCACGGGCAATGTCAGCAAGAGTTGTCGCCATAAATTGATTGTCGCGCGCCCGGTTGGTTCAATCAAGCCTGAAGATTTCGGTCAGCGGTTGGAAATCAAACTCCTTCATCGGCCCGACCTCCTGTTGCCAGCGCCGGTCGAGCGGGTCTTCGGCCAGCGCGGCTTTGGCCTTCTCGTAATCGTCAGCCTCCACGTACATGAAAAGCTGCTCGCCAGACAGGAACAGTCTGATCTGGTGAATGCCTGCGGCGCGGTATTTCGCCCGCAACTCCGGCGCGAAGTTGTTGTGGGCTTCAATGTAATCTGCGATGCGATCCGGCCTGAGCCGGGCCACAAATGCCTTGATCTTCATATCCGTTCGCGTTTCCCCAGCATCATTGGCGAGCGGTCTGAGCTGACTCGATGTTGTAGCTCTTGCCAGCCTCAGTCGCAAAAACAACCACGCCTGATTCCGGCTGCTCGGTCTTGATCTCCTTGCCGCCGGATTTGACCACGACTGGGAGTTTGGCTCGTAACCGGCAGCGCATCCCAGCCTGCGAGCGAATCGTCGCCGATTCCACCCGGCCGCCTTTCCAGATCATATCAACTTCAAACGCGCCGCGCGCGCGCAAACCTTTGACTCGCCCGTCAGCCCAGGCCGCAGGCAGCGCGGGCAGCAGATGAATCTCTCCCGCGTGGCTTTGCAGCAGCATCTCGACGACGCCGGCCGTACCGCCGAAGTTGCCGTCAATTTGAAACGGCGGATGCAGGTCGAAGAGGTTCGGCAACGTTGATTTGCTGAGCAGAGCCAGCAGGTTCTCGTAAGCAAGCTGTCCGTCTTCCAATCGCGCCCAGAAGTTGATGATCCAGGCGCGGCTCCAGCCCGTGTGCCCGCCGCCGTGTTTGAGCCGGTAATCAAGCGTCTTGCGCGCGGCGGCGGCCAGATCGGGCGTGCCACGCAGCGTGATCTGATCGCTTGGATGGAGCGCGTACAGGTGCGAGATGTGGCGGTGGCCCGGCTCAGGCTCTTCGTACTCTTCAGACCATTCCAGTAATCGCCCGTCGCGCCCGACCTCCATCGGGGGAAGGCGGTCGCTCATTCGTTTTAGTTGAGTGCGGAACTCTTCGTCCACGCCGAGCAGCCGCGCCGCTTCAATCGAGTCGCGGAAGAGGCCGCGAATGATCTGCGTGTCCATCGAAGCGCCCATGCACAACACGCCGACCTCGCCGTTCGGCGCCTGGTACCTGTTTTCGGGCGAGACCGAAGGCCCAGCCACCAACCGTCCTTTTTTATCTTCGACCAGATAATCCAGAAAGAACTCCGCCGCTTCCTTCATCACCGGGTAGGCGCGTTCGGCCAGGAATTTTCGATCCTGCGTGAACTGGTAATGCTCCCACAGATGCTGGCAGAGCCACGCCGCGCCCGTCGGCCACAGACCGCTGCGCGCGCGGTCACCCGGCGTGGTGAAGCCCCAGATGTCTGTGATGTGGTGCGCGACGAACCCTCGCGCGTTGTAATGCAACCGAGCCGTGCGCCGCCCCGACGGTCGCAGACTTTCGAGCAGGTCGAACAATGGCAGATGAAGCTCCGACAGGTTGGTCACTTCCGCCGGCCAGTAATTCATCTGCACGTTGATGTTGAGGTGATAGTCGCTGTTCCACGGCGGGCGGAAGCCGTCGGCCCAGACGCCTTGCAGATTGGCGGGCAGATCGCCGGGACGGCTGCTGGCGATGAGCAGGTAACGTCCGAATTGGAAATACTGCTCGATGAGTTGATGATCCTCGCCGCCCTGCTTGACCCGTTCGAGCCGTTCGTCGGTCGGCAAGCTTGAAAGCTCAGCGCCGCCCGATTTGCCCAGTTCCAACTCGACGCGGCGGAAGAGTGATTGATAATCGGCGACGTGCGCCTCGCGCAGCTTGGCGTAAGTCTGCGCCGCCGCCTGTTTGATCTGCCGCTCGCACGTCGCCTGCGGATCATTGCCGCGATAGCTCGTCGAAGCTGCCAGCAATAGCGTCACCGCGTTGGCTTTGCTGACCACGAGTTGGTCGCCCTGTGTTTTGATCGAGCCGGCTTCAGTCAAAGCTTTGAGCGAGGATTGAAATTTCAAGCCCGTGCCGCCGTCGAGTTGGCCGCGCAGGATCAGACTGTCGCCAGAGGCAGTGGTCGTCGCGTCGCGCTCGCGGTTCAAGCCGACCGTGACCGAAATCTGGTTCGGTTGGTCGCTCGTCAATCGCACGACGATCACTTGCGCAGGATGGCTGGCGAAGACTTCGCGCGTGAAGCGAACGTCTCCGGCGCGGTAGCTGACGCGCGCGACAGCGTTCACTAGATCAAGCGGCTGTGATCATCGTTTCGGCCATGGCCCCCCTTCAAGCAGCTTTGCGTCCGTTATTCGAACGCTTTGCCGCAGGACGCGCAGGCACGTCGAGATGATCCACCAACCATCCGAACAAGT
>Ga0187892_10000654_pt1 | contig 87937 bp, 72 predicted proteins | sample MA1701073metaG_FD_139345 | JGI IMG/M metagenome (GOLD analysis project Ga0187892, IMG submission 139345) | Bio-ooze microbial communities from a basaltic lava cave in the Kipuka Kanohina Cave System on the Island of Hawaii, USA - MA170107-3 metaG ... | reverse complement strand
GTGCAGATCGGCGGCGCCCAGAACACGATCAAGAACGTGGTCGGCAACGCGCCCTTCCCGATTGGCCCGGTCACGGCCAACGTGGGATTCACGGAGGTCGCGCTGGCCACAGGCTCCGTCACCATCCCCGCCGGGGCGCCCAACGGCATGTACACTCTGCGGCTGTCGAACGTGCTGGCCAACGTGATCGTCGACGGCCAGATTGCGGCCGACGGCGAGTACTTCCGCACCGAGCGGGCCGACGTGGGCAGCGTCGAGAACCTGCGCATCTTCGTCGGCACGACGTCTTCCATCGTTTCGGCCAACCCGCCGCTCGACAACCCGTACATCGTCGGCACGCAGCCGTACCGCGACGTGCTCGACACGGGAAATGGGACGCCGCTGACGGAGGGCATCGGCGGGGCCGGGACAATGAGCCAGGGTACGCCGCCGAACCAGGTGCAATACGCCCCGATCCTGGTGACGTTCAGCGCTACGCCCGTACCGGCGCCAAGCACGAGCAACATCGAGGTGCGCTGCTCGTACATCGACACCACCGGCCCCGATACGACGGCCTGCCCCGGCGTCTCGTCGGTGAGCGGCAGCGGCGCGGGGCCTTACGAGATCACACTGACCAGCCCGATGCCGCCGGGCGGCTGCACGAGCATCATGTTCGCACATACCTGCGCCATGCTTCAGTACGAATCGCTGCCCGGCGACGTGAACATGGGCGGCATCACCAACACGCAGGACCTGCTCGCGATGGTCCAGGCGCTCAACAACGGTACGGCCGCAGCCAACCCGGCTCGATACAACCTCAACCGCGACGCGATTACCAACACGCAAGACCTGCTGCGGCTGACACAGCTCCTCAACGGCACGCTTACGACGCAGCCCTGGAACGGCGTCGCGCTGGCGGCCTGCGACGGCGCCCCGCCGTGCTTCGTCCAGCAGGAGCCGGAGGGTGGCGGCGAGGGCGAGGGCGAGGGCGGCTCGTCGTCGCTGATGGCCGCCGGCGGCGGTTCCGAATCGCTCATGTCCGGTGGCGGTGGCGAAGGCCTGTCGGTGCAGGAGCTAGAAGCCGTGATCGCGGCTATCGAGGCGGTGTGCGAGGAGGAGGCCATCGAGTCCGAAGAGTGTCAGTCCATCATCGAGAGCCTCTTCGGCTCCTGAGGCGACAGGGCGGCGGTTCCCGGCGGGCCGGTTCAGTGGGCGGACCTGCATTCGAGTTCGTGGCGCTCCGATATCCAGCGTATGTCGCGTTGGGCAGAACGCAGATCATGCGCGGGGTTTTCGGTCGTAACGGCCGGGTGGGGCGCGGTGCTGATCCTGTCGGCGGCGCGCCTGGCGACGGCTCAAGCCATCGCCGGTCCGCCCGCGGCGACCGTGGACGAGCGCGGTTCGGAGGCGGCCGAGGGTGATTCGCTTCAGCGGTTGATCTGGCAGTTCGATTTCGACGAGCCCGAGAACCTCGAGACATTTACCTCTTCGACTTCGGGCTCAGGCGAAAGGGCGGCATCGCCGACCAGCGGCCTGACCGGCGTGTGGATCTGGCCGATCTTCGTAAGGGTGCGGAGATCCGACCGGGTCGTAGTCAGTGAGAATCCGCGCTCCGCACGCGATGCTGTCTTGGGAGCCCAGAACGCTCAGTCACAGCCTTGTTGGTCCAGCGCCAGTCGCGCACTTCCGGCATATCCTGGCCGTGTTCGCAGATGTAGTCGGCGTGGTCGATCAGCTTGTCGCGCAGCCATTGCTTGAGGTACGCCTGCCGGGCGGCCAGCTCGGGCACGCGGTCGATCACGTCGCCGACCAGGTGGTAGCGGTCGAGGTCGTTCATGACGGTCATGTCGAACGGCGTGGTCGTCGTGCCCTCTTCCTTGTAGCCGCGGACGTGCAGGTTGGGGTGGTTCGTGCGGCGGTAGGCCAGGCCGCACAATTCTGACTTCCTGCGGCCGTTGAACGGCTATAATCTCACACGTGGGCTGAGGTGGCATCATGGGCAAGCTGTCGAGCAGACGAGAACCGCGGGCAGCACGGGCCGATACGGGAACGACGCACCCGATTGTAGCGTCTGTCCGCGCGGACCTCGCGGCCAACGACGCGGCGGCGGGCACGCGCGGGGCCTGCCTGCGGATCGCGCAACTGGCAAGCGAATTGGATGGGCTACAGGACGTGAGCGCGGCGGTGTTTGCCGAGGAATCGGGCCTGGCGCTCGTCCTGCACCGCGGACAGACGAGGCGCCAGCTCACCTTCGAGATCGCTCCGGACAACCGCCACGCTCAAGTCATTGCGATCGATGAGCACATGCGGCGAACGGCCCGGTCGATCGATCTTTCCGACGCGGATCCGGTGCGCGAGTCGCTTGAATGGCTGATCCAGCCGACCTAACGCCGTTCCGACCATCTGAAGCGCGGCATCCTCTATTGGCGGGCGTTCAAGGAGAAGGACGACGTTGCAACGCTCTCGGGGACTGCCCAAACGTCGCCTTCCACTGCGGATGGGCGTTTGCCTGCCGGCAATGTCGGTCGTCGTGAGGCTCTAGCCAAGGTCGTTCAGCTAATGGGGCTGCGGGTCAACAACGACGAGGAACTCGCGCTTTACGTCACGTTCAACCCGCCTCGCGCCGGCTGCGCTCCTCAATCCACTGCGCTGCGATCTGCTCAACCGGCATACCCGTCTGACGGCTGCGCGATTCGAGCCTTCGCAGTACCGCAGGGCGAAGCGTCAGGCGCAGCATCCTTCGCCGACGCGCGCGCAGCCGCTTGATGGGTTCGGGATACTCCTCGGGCGAAAGGATACGGGCCGCGCCGGTTTCAAGCATGTCGAAGACCGAGCGACGCTGCATATCGCGAATGTACGCCTCTTCAGCTTTGGTAGCCTTCGGCGGCCGTCTCTTCTTGGTTGCTTGCGTCATCGCCGCACATGGCGCAGGTAGCGCCGTCGATCCGAATCCTTCATCCGGTTCACGTGGTACACGCGAAGCACGGTCCGATCATGGTATTCTACCAGCTTGGCTGCCAACAGAAGATAGGCCCCGCCGGCGTTCTGGCCGAGAATCTCGTAGCCGTAAGACCGGCCGCGTCGATTCACGATCACGAGACACGGCCGCTCAACGACCTCGACAACGTCGTCCTCATCGAATCCGTGGCGATAAGCGGATTCCGTCAGAATCAACGCATCGTACGAAAGAATCACGAAGTCACGCAGACCACCGATGCGCTTCAGCTACCCGGCAGCACTGTGCGGGCTGCGGCAACTGCAGCATAGGTCTCGTCGGTTTCGCGCTCGCGCGATGCCGTGGTGCTGGTGCCGGACTCGGGGCCGGTAGCGACGCACGGCCCGCGCATCCTGTGCCACTTCGACCGAAGCCGTGCCCACCGAGGTCGCTATGAGCGGTCGATTCTCCCTGGCACCAGCGCAAACCGCAAGCGCAGAGTGGCCGATTCCGGTCAGCGCTGCCGCAACTGCCGACGGCGCGGCGTGCAAACGGGGCCGGCAGCACCGCGCAGGCGGGCGCCGTGCGTGCCGGGCTGCCATTGACTGCTGCCCGGCGTCGCCGCCCAGCGCCAGTTGCGTACCTCCGGCATGTCTTGGCCGTGTTCGCGGATGTAGCGGGCGTGGTCGATGAGCTTGTCGCGCAGCCATTGCTTGAGGTACGCCTGCCGCGCGGCCAGGCCGGGGACGCGGTCGATCACGTCGCTCACCAGGTGGGGCCGGTCGAGATTGTTCATGACGGTCACGTCAAACGTCGTCGTCGTCGTGCCCTCTTCCTTGTAGCCGGGACGTGCAGGTTGGGGTGGTTCGTGCGGCGGTAGGCCAGGCCGCACAATTCTGACTTCCTGCCGCCGTCGAACGGCTATAATGTCACACGTGGGCTGAGGTGGCATTATGGGCAAGCTGTCGAGCAGACGAGAACCGCGGGCAGCACGGGCCGATACGGGAACGACGCACCCGATTGTAGCGTCTGTCCGCGCGGACCTCGCGGCCAACGACGCGGCGGCGGGCACGCGTGGGGCCTGCCCGCGGATCGCGCAACTGGCAAGCGAATTGGATGGGCTACAGGACGTGAGCGCGGCGGTGTTTGCCGCGGAATCGGGCCCCAGAATCCCGGCCTTCTGTTCTGGAAGTGGCGGGCCAAGGCCTCCTCGAGGCTGCTGGCGGCTGTGATCACCCGCGTCCGCGGAAAGCGAAGAGCCTGGTCGCGCGTTGCAGCCACGTTGGCGACACCGTCATGCTTGGCTCGTCGGCCGTCGTCTCGATCGACCACATCTCGCCCCACGGGTGCTGGCCCCATTGCTCCACCGGCTCCGTTTCGTCGACCGCGGAGTTTCGCGACGGTGCGACCGGCCACGCAGCGCGCTCAAACTGCGCCAGCGCGCCGCAGCGCGTCCAGCGTTTCTTGACGAATGGCGCCGTCGAGACGAGACCCAGCCACGCACTCGTCCATTCCGCCAGCGGCGCGATCCATTCGGGCACCGGCGGACGATCGAACAGCTTCGGCTGCAGATAGGCGTAGGCAAAGTCGACGTCGGCAATCAACAGCGGGCAGAATCCGAGGCGCGGCACGGGAACCGCCCAAACGTCGCCTTCCCGCATGGACGCTAGCTTGCCAGCCGATCCCGCAGGCTTTCGTACTGATGACTTCTTAGCCAGGGTCACTCAGCCCCATGCCATGAGGGCCAGCCTCGTTCGGACGCTGTGAACGAGGCTACACGGTAGCCGAGGAGGCTTCAACCTGATCCGCCCACCTACGATGACGTGAGATGTGAATGGACGCACGGTGCTGCGGCCACCGGCGCTTTGCGTACGCTTCCGGGCGGCGACGCTGTGCGGCGTCACCGGCCAACGCCCGTTGTTCGCTTCGGGCATGTCCTGGCCGTGCTCGATCTCGTCTAGCAACGAGGTTGGCGCGGCATTACGATTGCCCGGAATGAGCGACGACTACGCCTCAGCGTCAAAGCGTCACTTGGATGACACCGAGCGGTTGTTCGGATTGGGTCGCTGGGACAACGCTGCGTATCTTGCCGGCTACGTCGCTGAGTGCGGCGCCAAGGCGGTGATCGGCATTGCGGGTTACCGGGTCCAGATTCACTTGGACCGTCTGTCTCGTGACGTACTCGCGCTTGCCGCCGACGTGAGCTTGGCGGCCCGTCGGTATCGCATCGACTTGGATGGCGGCCTTGCGTTTCTGCGCAGGCGATGGTCACCTCACCTTCGCTACACTCAAACTGGTTCGACGAATGAGACTGACGCGGAAGCTATCGTGGAGGCCGCAACGTCTGTCTTCGCGCAGACCATCGGGGCCCTGGTCCTAGACGGCCTGCTGGAGCGAATGCCAACATGATTCACTTCGAGCAGGTTTTGCCACAGGCCAAAGAAGTCCTCGGTCGACATCAGATCGCCAAGGCGCTCGCTGGAGTTTTCGTCCTCCGTGACCTGCGCGGCCGCGTTCGCCTCTTCCTTAAGGAGCAGGATGGGAAACGGAGCGATCTAGAGGCTGCCCTGCCTCGGCTTGCACAGGAGCTCGAAGCCGAGTTGGCGCCATTTTGGGGCGGCGTCATTGAGATCGATCGCGACGATGGAGACTTCGGCCCAATCCTGGGTCCCGTCCGAGCGGAAGCCGTTCCCGTCGAACCAGTGAGCGACTATCCAGGTTGGCAGATCGTCGAACGTCACGTGGCAAAGTCGGCGTGGACGTCGCGGATCCACCAGCCGCCGTGGCCGCTAAACCCCAAAACTCCGCCCATCGTGGCTTGGTATTCGCACAAGGGCGGTGTAGGCAGGTCGACGGCCCTCTGGGCCGCGGCCATCAACTTCGCTCGTGCTGGCAAGCGAGTTGCGGTGGTGGACCTCGACCTCGAATCGCCTGGAGTGGGCAGCCTGTTGGCCAATTCGGAAGTCGAGCACGGCGTCACGGACTACCTTCTTGAACGGCTGCTCGCCGGCGAGAGCTATTCTCCAGACTTAGAAGAGTTTATTACGAGGCAAACCGATTCTGCAGTCATCGGAGACGGTGGCGAGCCTATCGTGTGCATTCCGGCTGGCCGCGTAGGTTCATGGTACCTTGAGAAGCTTGCGAGGCTGGATTATGAGCTGCTTGCAGTCCATGAACCAGGGGCGCGTAATCCGCTCCCGGACCTTCTTGGCCACCTTAAGCGGCACGTCGCTCCATCGTACGTGTTCGTAGATTGCCGGGCAGGGCTCCACGACCTAGGGGGGCTCGCTGTTCAGCAGTTATCCCACGCAAACATTCTGTTCGGACTCGATTCACGACAGAGCTGGGACGGGCTCCGGTGCATTATTCGCCGCCTCGGACATGTTGTGACAACAGCTCCGTCCTGCCTAGTGATACAAGCGATGGAGGACGCGACGCCAGGACCTCGACGTGACGAGGCGCGTGAGCGGTTCTTGAATAACGCCTATATCGTATTCTGCGACGAATTCTACGATGAGGACCAAGTGCCGGACATTGCCAGCAAGGGGGAGGCGCACGATCCACTCCCTATTCCATATGACCCTCGGTTGGCTGGGCATCAGAATCTTGCCCACGCTGTCGAGTTATTCCTGCAGCCGCCGTACGCCGAACTCTCGAAGCGAGTCGAACAGCTTGGCAAGAGGACGATGATCAATGGCGAGTAAAGTTCGCACTACGGGTTCGACGGAGGCGTTGCTATCTGACTTGGCGAGATTCGCGCGCGGTGGCGCTGGCGAAGCCGACTCCAGGCACCTCCTCCGGACGCATTTGCCAATCGCCGAGCACCGTCGCGTATTGGACCGCGATACGCTCCTCGTGCTCGGTGGCCGTGGCGCCGGAAAGACTCAGCTTTTCAGTGTCTTGAACGTCCTGTCCAATCCCGCCGATCTCGCGGGACTCGCGACGCACGGACCTGGCCTCACTAGCAGGCATTCGTCTTTTGTCGCAGGCTTTACCGTCAGCCGGAAGGAATTTCCTCCACACGATGTTCTTGAGAAGGCTAGAATCGAGAATCGGCTCGGAACGCCGGAACACTTTTGGCTGGGACTACTCGTCGGGGTCCTGCTTCGAGACGAAAAGATCAAGCATAGCTTGCTTTCGCAGTTGGACCAATCGCTTGTTCACGACTTCTCCGAGAAACTGGCATTGCCGTCTCTCTGGTTGCCCACAGTGGGAAGTGAACTCGAAAAGCTGCGCCACGCGATTGATCACGCGGATTCGTTTTTGGAGAGTAACAGTCGAGAGCTGACGATCGCATATGACGACCTTGATTTGCTCGCGGCAAGGCTATCCAACGCCTACCCGTTGATTCGGGCGCTCCTCGCGTTCTGGCTTCATGGCTCGCGGCGTTGGAGGGCGATACGTTGTAAGATCTTCCTGCGCACGGATATCTTTGCTGCGGAGGAACTCGCCTTCACTGATAGCTCGAAGCTGCGCCCCCTATCCGTTACTCTCCGCTGGAGCGCGGAGAATCTGTACCGGCTGGTATTGAAGCGCCTGCTGAATGGCGAAGCCAGTGAGCAGTGGCAGGGATTCATACAGCGAAAAATCCCGAAGACCAAGCTGCGACACGAGGCTCCGTGGGGTATGCTTCCCATTACGGACGAGAAGGCTCATCGCGATCTTATGGAACTCCTCATCGGGCAGTACATGGGCGCCGACAAGCGACGCGGGGATACATACCAGTGGTTTCTCAATCACCTGCAAGACTCGCGCGGCGACATTGCACCTCGGTCGTTCCTTAAGCTCTTCGAGAGCGCAGCACAGAAACAGCAAAATAACCCACTTCAGAACTCCGAGAAGCTGCTTGCACCCGAACAAGTGAATGCGGCCCTAGCAGAGGTGTCGCAGGATCGAATTACTGAGCTTAGGGAAGAATTCCGCTGGATCGATTCGTTTCAACGCGACATCAAGGGTGTGACTGTGCCTATCGAGCGGGCTGAATTCCGCAAACTGCTGAAGAACATTGAGCAAGAACACTTTCCTGAGTACGTTCGATCTAGCAAGGACGCAATTATCGACTACCTGATCGGCCTCGGAATTCTCCGCGAGACAAATGACGCGAGAATCCATGTACCAGACATTTACCTCTTCGGCTTCGGGCTCAGGCGAAAAGGCGGCATCCGCCGACCAGCGGCCTGACCGGCGTGTGGGTGGAAGTCACGAAACTGGATCTGGCCGATCTCCGTAAGAGTGCGGAGATCCGACCGGGTCGTAGTCAGTGAGAATCCGCGCTCCGCACGCGATGCTGTCTTGGGAGCCCAGAACGCTCAGTCACAGCCTTGTTGGGCCAGCGCCAGTTGCGGACTTCCGGCATGTCCTGGCCGTGTTCGCGGATGTAGTGGGCGTGGTCGATGAGCTTGTCGCGCAGCCATTGCTTGAGGTACGCCTGCCGCGCGGCCAGGCCGGGGACGCGGTCGATCACGTCGCTCACCAGGTGGTAGCGGTCGAGGTCGTTCATGACGGTCATGTCGAACGGCGTGGTAGTGGTGCCCTCTTCCTTGTAGCCGCGCACGTGCAGGTTGGGGTGGTTCGTGCGGCGGTAGGCCAGGCGGTGGATCAGCCACGGGTAGCCGTGAAAGGCGAAGATGATCGGCCGGCTCGTCGTAAACAGGGCGTCGAAGTCGCGGTCGGGCAGGCCGTGTGGATGCTCGCTGGGCGGCTGGAGCTTCATCAGGTCGACCACGTTGACCACGCGCACCTTCAGCTCGGGAATGTGCGTGCGCAGCAGCGAGACGGCCGCCAGCGTCTCGAGCGTCGGCACGTCGCCGCAGCAGGCCATGACCACGTCGGGATCGGCCCCGTCGTCGTTGCTGGCCCAGGTCCAGATGCCGATGCCGGCCGTGCAGTGCTTGATGGCCGCGTCCATGCTCAGCCACTGGGCCTGCGGCTGCTTGCCGGCCACGATCACGTTGACGTAGTCGCGGCTGCGCAGGCAATGATTGGTCACGCTCAACAGGCAGTTGGCATCCGGCGGCAGATAGACCCGCACCACCTCGGCCTTCTTATTGACCACCACGTCGAGGAAGCCGGGGTCCTGATGCGTGAAGCCGTTGTGGTCCTGACGCCAGACGTGGCTGCTGAGCAGAATGTTGAGCGAGGCGATCGGCCGCCGCCACGCGATGTCCTTGGCGGCCTGCAGCCACTTGGCGTGCTGGTTGAACATCGAATCGACGATGTGGATGAAGGCCTCGTAGCAGTTGAACAGCCCGTGCCGGCCGGTGAGCAGATAGCCTTCCAACCAGCCCTGGCACAGATGCTCGCTGAGCACTTCCATGACGCGTCCGTCGGGCGCGAGCTTCTCGTCGCCTTTGATGATCTGGCCGAGGAATGTTTTGGCCGTCGCCTCGAAGACGGCGCTCAGGCGGTTCGAGGCCGTTTCGTCCGGCCCGAAGATGCGAAAACTGCCGCGCTGGGCGTTCAGCCGCAGCACGTCGCGCAGGAACTCGCCCATGACGCGCGTGGCCTCGGCCTCGACGGCGCCCGGCTGTGGAACGCTGACGGCGTAGTCGCGGAAGTCGGGCAGCCGCAGATCGGCGAGCAACATGCCGCCGTTGGCGTGCGGATTGGCGCTCATGCGCCGCGCGCCGCGCGGGGCCAGCTCGCGCAGCTCTTCGATCAGCCGGCCGTCCTTGTCGAACAATTCGCGCGGCCGGTAGCTCTTCAGCCACTTTTCGAGCTGCTTCACGTGGGCCGGCTGCTCGGCCAAGCCGGCCAGCGGCACCTGGTGCGAGCGCCACGAGCCTTCGGTCTGTTTGCCGTCGACTTCCCGCGGGCCGGTCCAGCCCTTGGGCGTACGCAGCACGATCATCGGCCAGCGCGGCCGCTGCTTCACGCCGCGCGACCGCGCCTGGTCCTGAATCTTGCGGATGTCGGCCAGCACGCGCTCGAGCGTGCCCGCCATCTGCTGATGCATCACCGGCGGGTCATCGCCCTCGACGAAGTGCGGCGCGTAGCCGTAGCCGGTGAGCAACTGCTCAAGCTCGTCGCGCGGGATGCGATCGAGCAGCGTCGGATTGGCGATCTTGTAGCCATTCAGGTGCAGAATCGGCAACACGGCCCCATCGGTCGCGGGGTTGAGGAACTTGTTGGAATGCCAGCTCGCCGCCAGCGGGCCGGTCTCGGCCTCGCCGTCGCCCACCACGCAGGCGACGATCAGATCGGGATTGTCGAACGCCGCCCCGAAGGCGTGCACCAGCGAGTAGCCCAGCTCACCGCCCTCGTGGATCGAGCCGGGCACGTCGGGCGCGACGTGGCTGGGGATGCCGCCCGGAAAGCTGAACTGCTTGAACAGCCGCCGCAGGCCCTCTTCGTCTTCACTCACCTCCGGATACAGCTCGCTGTACGTGCCCTCCAGCCAGGTGTTGGCCACGATGCCCGGCCCGCCGTGGCCCGGCCCGATGATGTAGATCATGTCGAGGTCGTGCTGCCTAATCAGGCGGTTGAGATGCACGTAGATGAAGTTGAGACCCGGCGTCGTGCCCCAGTGCCCCAGCAGCCGCGGCTTGATGTGATCGAGCGTCAGCGGCTTTTTCAGCAGCGGGTTCTTGTAGAGGTAAATCTGGCCGACCGACAAATAATTGGCCGCCCGCCACCAGGCGTCGATCTTGCGAAGCTGATCGGAAGAAAGCGGTCGATTCATTTTCGACTCCGTTCGAAAGGGCGCGCTCACGACGCCGCGCCGCGCCGCGAATGAACGCAGGCGGCCGCGTCGCGTGCGATCAGGACGGCTTCGTCGACCTTAATGACGAAGACCTTCACGCCGGCACCATCGGCACTGATCTCGCCCTCCGCGCCGGGCGACAGGTCGTTGCGGGCGGCGTCGATGGCGAGGCCGCACCACTCAAGGCCGGCGCAGATGCGCCGCCTGATCTCGGCCGAGTTCTCACCGACGCCGCCGCCGAACACCAGTGCATCCGTGCCGCCCAGCGCCGCCAGGTCGGCCCCGATATACTTGCGCACGCGGTAGCAGAACATCTCGAGGGCCAGGGCTGCGTGGCGATGTCCGGACGATTCGAGCTTGAGCAGCTCGCGCACGTCAGCGGAGGCGCCGGATACACCCAGCAGGCCCGCCTGCCCGTTCAGCCATTGCTCGGCCTCGCGCACGCTCATGCCCTGTTGCTCGCACAGGAACCGCACGATGGCCGGGTCGATGTCACCGCTGCGCGTGCCCATCATCAGGCCTTCGAGTGGTGAGAAACCCATCGACGTATCGATCGATCGCCCGCCCGCGATTGCGGCAGCCGAACACCCGCTGCCGAGCTGCAGCGTGATCAGCTTCAGCGAAGCCGGCGGCCGGCCCATCCGCTCGGCACAGCGCTCGGCCATCGAGCGGTGCGCCAGGCCGTGAAAGCCGTAGCGGCGGATGCCAAGCGCATCAGCCGCGTCGCGCGGAATGGCGTAGCGCCAGGCCCGCTCCGGCATGGCGGCGTGAAAGGCCGTGTCGAACACGGCCACCATCGGAACCGTTGCGCTGACCAGCCGCCGCACGGCCCGGATGGCGCTGAGCGCCGCGTCGTTGTGCAGCGGCGCCAGCTCCGCTGCAGCAGTAATATCGCGCATGACCGCTTCATCGATGATGATCGGTTCGGTGCGGCGCGGCCCGCCATGCACAATCCGGTGCGCGACGGCGTCCAGCCCGTTCGGCGGGTCGGCCGTCAAGACCCCGGCCTGTGCGAGGCTGTCGATGGCGGCGCGAACGGCCGCCTCGTGACTCGGCGATTCCAACGCCGTGCGGACCGGCGATTGCCCGCCCTGCTCGAGTTCGAGCGTCGCACGATGGCCGATCCCCGACACGCTGCCACGGGCCAGGCGCTCCACCGACGCATCCGCGGCCTCATCGAGCGACAGCAGCTCGACTTTCAGCGACGAGCTTCCGCAGTTGATCACGAGAACGCGCATCAGCCCGCATCTTACGAGGCGTAGCGCTTCGAGGATATCCCGGTTGCGTGAAATACATTATGGCTCGGCGCCGCGACCGTGCTCGGCGCCCGCACGCTGGAGGGGCTCAATCTGCGTGTCGACTCGAAGAACAAGCAGCTCGTGGCCGGCGGACCGCTCACCGCCGCGCGGGTCGGGCGCTACTTCGGGCGGCGCGCTCCGTGCCAGCCCAGGTTCTTCAGAATCTCTCGGTAGCGTCGGGTGGCCCGTTCGCTGGCGGCGCCCTTCTTGCAGAAGCTGAGCATGGCCAGCTCGCGCCTCGGGCTCTCGACGACGATGCTGCCGTCCCCGTCCAACTTGGACGTGAGCGCCTTCATCGCGTCCGCAAAGCGCCGGTCGCGGTGCGCCGCCTGGTAGTGCGACAGCACATACACGTAGAAGAACAGGTTGTAGCGCAGGAAGGGATACTCGACCTGCATGAACCGCGAGCCGATGCCGAACGCACACGGCCCGAGCGGCCGCCGGATGTCCCAGTGATCCAGCAGAAAGGCAACCGCCCGGTCGAGCCGTTTCTCCTTGCCTGGCAGCGGCGTGAAGCGGAATGCGTCGAGTGCCGCCAGCGTCAGGCCGGGATTGGATGCGTCCGTGATCGGGCTGCGGCCCAGCGCACAGACGTTGCAGCGCCACCCGCCGTCGACATGCTGAGTATCCAGCAAATGATCGAACGTGCGTTTGAGTCGCCGGTCGCGCGCGTATCCAAGCCAGCACAGAACGCGGGCCACCGTGGCGGTATGACACGGATAGATCGACGTCTTCGGCGCAACGCGAAAGCGTCCGTCTTCCTGCCAGGCGCCGAACAGCACGTTGGCTGTCTTGCGAATCACCGGATCGGACCGCTTAACGCCCAGGTCGGCCAGCATCAGCGCGCAATCGACCGTGGCAAAGGGGCTTCCCTTGCCAATGCGCAGATCCGGCGTCGTCCAATACTCGCCGCCGAGATGACCGCGCCGCGCGAGAATCGCCTCGACGTCCGCAGCGTATTGCTGGGGCATCGCCATCGCACGATCCTAACGCGCTGCGCGTCGGCCGGCCACGTGCGCGTGACCGAAGCGATTCTCGAATCGACGGCGGCCTGAATCTCAAAACCGAGTCGTTGGTCGCCGATCGTCCCCCGCAACAGTTCGCGCGGGGCGACTTGTTCATCCACAGTCCCGAACCCGGCGCGCTACTCCGGCTCAAAGGACACAGCGCAGCATTCGGCCGTCATCACTGGACCGCACCTGATCCAGATCAAGGACGCCATTGATCCCACCTTCGGCGACCGCCTCGAGATCACAGGCAACTCGGCCCGTAGCGGTTTCGTTGCGGACCGGCAGAACGCGGCCGGCGTGTACGCACGCCGCCCTCCGTAGTCTTCCGAATACGGCCGGACGGACATCCGGCGGGGTTGTGCAGTGTCGCGGCGGCGCCGCTGGCTACGGGCAGGCCGCCACGCCGGCGCCGTTGAACGGCTGAGTCGTGTTCGTGCCGTTAAGCAGTTGTACCAGCCGCAACAGGTCCTGCGTGTTGACCGGATTGACGCCCGTGCTGCGATTGAGGTTGTAGCGGGCGACGTTGTCGCCTGAGTTGGCCGTGCCGTTGTTCAGCGATTGAATCAGCGCCAAGAGGTCCTGCGTGTTGGTCAGGCCGTCCATGCTGACGTTGCCCGGCTGCGATTGGTATTGCAGGCGGCCGCCGCCGGCGAAATTGAGCGTGGTGCAGTGCCCGGGTGGGATCGGGTGATCCAGCGTGATCGCGTAGGGCCCGACCCCGTTGCCGCTCACGCCCGTGACCGTTGGGCAGTCGCCACCCGTGCAGCTCACCACGATGTTGCCGGCACTCGGCGGCGGCGACGGTGCAGCGCTGAACGTCACGCTGATCGAATCGTAGCTGATCGAGCCCTGCGGCGAGGTGCCTGCGCCGCCGATGCCGGCGGTCAGCGTCGGACCGGCGCCGGTGTCGAGCACGTCGCGGAACACGCCAATGCCCGTAAACGGGTTGTGCGTGGGCGGATTCGCCGAGACGATCGTCACCATGCCAATGCACTGCGAAATCGTGATCGCATCGGCCAGTGTGCCCTCCTGTCCGTCGGGGTTAGTCACCACCAGGCCCCAAGTGCCCGGCGCGACGCCAGTCAAGTCGAAGTCGACCGTGATCTGGTTGGGGTTATCGACCACTACGTCCATGCCCACCACGTCGTCCTGGCCGGCCATCGTCAGCCGCACCCCAGTGTTCCCGACCGTGTAGAAGTCGAACCCGAACACCTGTGCAGCGGCCAGCGTCGCGCAGTTGTCGGCTGCTGATGGATTCATGAAGAACGGCTCCGGCGGCGGACCGGGGATCACTTCGAACCCGCCAGGCAGCGTGGCCGTCCCGCCGTTCGGATTGGTGACGACCACGTTCCAGAACCCGACCAGAGCCGCGGTGATGTCGAACGTGCACGAAATATGTGTCCCGTTAAACACCATCACCGACATGCCCGGGATCGCTGCCTGACCCGCGTGCGTGAGCTGAACGGTGGTGTCGGCGTTCGGCCCGTCGACGAAGTTCGCGCCGGCCAGGGCCTCGATGAACACCACACCGTTATTCAATCCGTTGGCCGGCTCAAGCGCGAAGATGCTCGGTTGGCAGGCCGACACGTTAAGTCCGTTGTTCAGCGTCGCCTGTGCCCCGTTCGGGTTGGTCAGCACGATGTTGTACGGGCCGTTCGGCGCGCCGCCCACATCCAGCGTGAAGCCGATGAAGCTCGTGCTCTGATAGTTGTAGTTGGTGGCGGGAATGTCGGGCGATCCGGCCTGCACGGCCTTGATCGTCGCGCCGTTCTGCAGGTTCGACCCAAACACGCCGCACGCCAGCGGTCCGCAATTCGCCTGCGGCGTGTTGGGCGTGAAGGCCGCCAGCGACGGGTTCGGCGCCGCCGTCACGTTGAACGCATTCGTGAGCTGGGCCGTCCCGTTGTCGGTCGTCACGACCACGTTCCACAGCCCGACCGCGGCCCCCGTGAGGTTGAACGTGCACGTCAACTGCTGCTCCGACGCCAGGTTGACAATTGATCCGGTGACGTCCGGCTGGCCGCTGCGCGTCAGCTTCACCGTTGTGGAGGAGATGAAGTTCGCCCCATTGACGGTCACGTTGGCCGGCCCGCCGTTGTTGGCCGACGTCGGCATCACCGACATGAGTGTCGGCGGGTTCAGGTTCACGTGCTCGACCCGCGCCCGGATGATCAAGTCGCCCGAGACGCCGTAGCCGCACAGGTTGTGCCACGCGCCGCTGTTGACGCGCACCGCGTTCTTGGTGTTCGGACTTAGAATGTTGGGAAAGCCGGGACCCTGGCAACCGTCCACGTCGGTGACCAGGCTGGGTCCGTTGGACGGGTTGGGGTTTTCCTCGAATTCGTACCCGACCATGAACGTCGGGCCGTTCAGAATGATGTCCTGTGTGATACCCTCGACCACAAACGGATCGTCCGGATCGAGGATGTACTCATTTAGGGCGCCGTCGCTCAGCACCGGCCCGAGCAGGGCACAGTCCTCGGCAATAATGCAAACTTCCGTCGGATTCGGCAGGCCGCCGTGATAGATGTGGATCGCCCCGCCCAGCGTCTCGCCTGTGGCGCCCGACAAGCTGAGCCAGGCAATCTGGACGCTCTTGAGCTTGACGGGGAACTGCACCTGCGCAGCCGTGGGCGTGAAGACGGCTGCGCCGATCTCACCCGCGACAAACCCGGCCTGCACGATGGCCGACTCGCCGCTATCGAAGCTGTCGTTCTGCAGGACCACATCTTGAGCCTGCGCCGAACTACCGAGCACAGCGACCATCGTAAGCAGCCCTCGGCGCAGACCACCACCTTCGCGCGTCAGCGACATCAGCACACCTCTTGGCACGTTCGCGTTCACACCAGACGCCCGTACGTTGGCCCTTACCCATCTTGCCAGTTTCTCGCACCCGATTCAACGGGGCGTGCTCGCAAGGGCTTTACATTTGGTTGCCAACGCCCGGAGCCTCTAGCGAGGCTGCGCCTCGCGCCAACCCGTCGCGCCCGTGAAAGGCAGCGTGGCACGCTGACTCGTCCCGCCGCACCGGGAAAGCCGGCGTGAAGGTCCGGGACAACGCACGTGGTTCCATCTGTCATGTCGATCCTGGCCCGAGACCGCGCGTACATTCGTGGTGCAACTGCGACCGGCTTGGGCTGATGACCGACGGCGAGCCGCGTTGCGTGGGTGTGGCGGGATCACTCTACGGATCGGCGGCCTGAGGACTATCGCTTGTGCAGGCATCTTGGAGGTGAGCGCAATGAGATCCGTTTGGGGAGAAACGCGGGGTAATGGGTGCTTGCCGCCGCTGATGGCAGGCGTAGGATATTACGCGGGAGTGGAGCGACGAGAGCGGAGATCCGGCCATGCTTCGCGCACGCTCTCTGCACATCATCGTGTCGTCTTGCGCATACACACTGCTCCATTCTCTCGCGGCCGCGCAGCCGAGCTTTCAAGGGCTTGGGACGCTTCCCGGGACCACCTACAGCGACGCCGCCGATGTCGCATCGGGACCGTTGGTGGTGGTCGGGCTGTCGAGCGAGTTTCCAAGCCAGGGGTATCGCTGGACGCCGCGTGCCGGAATGGTCGGTCTCGGTGATTTGCCCGGAGGAACATTCTATAGCGCGGCGTTGGGGGTCTCGGCAGACGGGTCGGTTGTGGTCGGCCAGTCCTCTGGCTTCGGCGGACTGCACGCAACGCGCTGGACGCTCGAGCAGGGCTTTGTGGATCTCGGCACGATCGGTGGAGCGAGCGGCCAGAGCATCGCGCACGATGTTTCTGCAGACGGAACGATCATCGCTGGTTCGAGTGACATTGCCGGAGTGCCTGACCAGGCCTTTCGCTGGACAGCGCGCACCGGAATGGTGGGCCTCGGGTTCCTCCCGGGCACAGTCGGCAGCTTCGCGCTAGGAATCTCGGACGACGGTTCGACCATTGTGGGCGAAAGCTATGGGCCAGGGTTCTTCGACAAGCGCCCGTTTCGCTGGACCGAAGCGACCGGAATGGTCGAGCTGGGTTTGTTGCCGGGCTTCACTTCCGGCACGGCAACGGCGGCCTCGGGCGACGGGCAAGTCGTCATCGGATCATTGTTCGCCACGAACCCGCAAGTATTCCGCTGGTCGATAGCAGAGGGGTTGACGGTCATCGGCCCCGGAACGCCGAGCGGTGTGTCGGGCGACGGCGCGCTGATCGTTGGGAGGTCTTTGGGCGACGCATTCATCTGGGACAAGGTCAACGGCGTTCGAAACCTGCAGGCCGTACTCGCGGATGATTTCGGACTCGATTTGGGAGACTGGTGGCTCGAACACGCCGCTGCGATCTCCGCGGATGGCACGCGTATCGTCGGCGTGGGGCGGAATCCGGACGGCCAGATCGAGGCATGGCTGGCCATCATTCCTGAGCCGGGATCGCTGGCGCTGTTGCTCGCAGGCGGTGCTTTCCTCTTGTACCGGCGTCGCCTCGTTGAGCGTCGCACGACGCGACCGACTGGAGCGAAGCAAGCCAACGACGATTCCGCCGTCACGTAGTTCCGCTCCGCCCGACAGCAGACCTGGGTTCGGTGGATCCAATCAACGCCCGCCGTGCCTTGCGTGGACTCTCGCCGAGCGGTTGGGATTACTGAAGCCGGTCGCTGTGGGGTGCTGGCACGTCGGGGACGGCTGCGAGGTATTTTTCGAAGTCCTCTCGCCGTCCAGCGGCGGCCTCACGGCGCAGGTAATCCATCGTCAGCATGACCGCCAGCTTCTCGCCAGCGGCGCTGGCCATGAACTGGCTGACCGAGTAGCCCTCCTGGCTGGCCAGGGCCTCGATGCGCTTCCTGAGCGACTCCGGCAATTCGATGGTCAATGTGCTCATGCCTGCGTCCGTAGCACGTGCAGGAAGTCGCCGGGCGTCAGCGCGGTTACGCCGAACTGCTCAGACCCCCGGAAGTCCCGCACTTTGTGTGTAACAATAGAGCGGCAACCGGCCGCAAAGGCCAATTCCAGCGCCAGATCGTCGTCGGCATCGTTCAAGAAGGGCCGCCAGTGAAAGTGGACCTCCTGCAAGTGGGCGTGGCTGGCGAGGTAGCGCAGGAAACCGACGGCCAGCTCAGTCCACAATCATCCGTGAGTCGTCGCGGATTCGGATGCGGCGCTGGGTTCCGCGTGCGTCACGAAATCGGCCGCAGACCTCGAACATAGTCGCCGTGCCATCGAGTTGCACATCGCCCGCGTACGGACCCAACTCGATGGTGCCTAGCTCGGCCAGCGTGCGCGCCCAGCGGCCGTCTCGCTCGTAGTAGGCGCGCTGTGCGTAGTACACACGATGCACGGCGTGACGGGCGGCGGCGCTGGGGTCGGGGCGAAACGCGACCGTACCGGGCGGAGCGGTCGAGAACTGAACGTAACCCCAGCGCTCGGGCCGGTGCATGTCGATGGCGCCCTGCGGCGACCAGACCCAGTTGTCTTCCTTCGTGCCGGCGACCTTGCGATAACGCCCTTCGACGACTTCGTGCCGCCACTGGACGCGTGAGAAGTTGACGCGCCATTGATCGCCATCGGCGGGCGGCGCATCGCGGCGGGCACATTCCTTGAGCACGCGCCAGGGAATCGCCAGCTCGACCGACCAGCCGCGATCAACGTCGGCGGGATCGTTCAGCGAGCCGTCGATCCGTACGCCGGTCTTCAGCCCCGCGATCTCCCAGCCGTTCACAGCTCTGCCCTGGTCACGGTACGGCCTGGTGAGCAGCAGGTCCCAAACCGTGCCCAGCGCATTGATCTCAATCTCGTAGTATTCGTGGTTGTCGCCGTTCGGATCGATGAAGACCTCGAAATCGTTGTCTTCGAAGATGACCGAATCGTGTTCCGTCAAAGTTCCCCAGACGTGCGGTTCTTCCATCTCGGCCGCGATGTAGAAGTACGTGTCGTCCCAAAGCATCTTGGCCCGCGTCCGGAAGCGCGGTGCGGGGCGGACATCGCCTTCGATGTCGACGAAGTCGTCGGTCCAGGCCGCGGCCTGCCAGACAGGTTTGTCAAGCCGGCCATCGATCAACAGCGGCTCCGTCGCGCGATGACACACGTACCCTTTGGGATGTTCCATGATGTCGTGAAGCCGGGCCACGGGGCGCTGACAGCCGATCAGGCTGGCAATCAGGCCGGCTGCGATGCAGCCCGAGTTGTACGGCTGTCGCTCGGCCCGGCTGCCCACTCGACGCACCTCGGCTGGTTCGTTGATCGTTCGGTCGGCGCCGGCCACGAGCCGGTCGCGGGGTCAGAACTGTAGCGGATCAAGTCGTTGCGGCAACCGTCGGTCGCAATAAACTTGCCGGAAAGTACAATCTGGTATGCACGGGCGGCTTGGGCACGTCCGGTCACAAGAGCGCCGAGCAATCGAGGAGGCTGACCATGGGCATCTGGGACAAGCTCAAAGGCGAGCTGATCGACATCATCGAATGGCTCGATTCGACGAACGACACGCTGGTGTGGCGCTTCGAGCGTTACAACAACGAGATCAAGAACGGCGCCAAGCTGATCGTTCGCGAGGGGCAGATGGCCGTGTTCGAGAACGAGGGCCAGATCGCCGACGTGTTCTTGCCGGGCACGTTCGAGCTGACCACGAAGAACCTGCCCATCCTGGCCACGCTCAAGGGCTGGAAATACGGCTTCGAGAGCCCGTTCAAGGCCGAGGTCTACTTCGTCAGCACGCGCCAGTTCACCGACCAGAAATGGGGCACGATGAACCCGATCATGCTGCGCGACGCCGAGTTCGGCCCGGTGCGGCTGCGGGCGTTCGGCACGTACGTCTTCCGCGCCAAAGACCCGGCGGCGCTCATTCGCAATATCGTGGGGACCGACGCCCACTTCACGACCGACGAAGTCACCAACCAGCTTCGCAACATGATCGTGTCGCGCTTCGCCGACGTGGTGGGCGAGAGCAAGATCCCGGTGCTGGACCTGGCCGCCAATTACGACGAGCTGGGCAAGTTCCTGACGCAGCGGATCGCGCCAGACCTGGAAGGCTTCGGGCTGGAGCTGTCGCGCCTGCTGGTCGAGAACATCTCGCTGCCACCAGCCGTTGAGGAGGCGCTCGACAAGCGCTCCAGCATGGGCGTGATCGGCAACCTGGCCGCCTACACGCAGTACCAGGCGGCCGAAGCGCTGACTGAGGCGGCCAAGAACCCGGGCGGCATGGCAGCCGGCGGAATGGGCATGGGCATGGGATTCGGCATGGCCCAGCAGATGGCCCAGGCCATGGCGCCACCGGCTGGCACCGCGCCGCCGCCGATCCCCGGCGGGGCGGCGCAGTTCTACTTGGCGATCGACGGCCAGCAAGCCGGCCCGTTCGACGCAGCCGGCCTGCGCCAGCAGGCTCAGACAGGCAAGCTCACGCGCGACACGCTGGTCTGGAAGCAGGGCATGGCCGACTGGAATCGTGCGGCAGACGTGTCTGACCTGGCGGCTATCTTCGCGTCGGTTCCACCACCCATCCCGCCACGCTGATGACCGGCGCCGATCATCAGGATTCTTGCGGGCAAGATGCCCGCGGCCCCAGAAGCGGCCAGGATGGCCGCGGTCCGAGGCGATTCCCTTGTCAGCGATGCGGCGCGCAGCTTGAATTCGCGCCCGGCACGTCCGCGCTGCGGTGTGCCTACTGCGGCTTCGAGAATCCGATTCCAGAATCGGATCGTCGCGTAGAAGAACTCGACTTTCGCGCGCATCTCGCCGAGCTTGCCGGCCGTGCGGAGACGGTCGACGCGCTGACAGTGAAGTGCCAGGCGTGCGCCGCGGAAGTATCCATGCCTCAGGATGTCACGTCGCACGCCTGCCCATTCTGCGGCTCGAACGTCGTGGCGACCGCCTCGTCGCGCAAGCTCCTCAAGCCGCGGTCGCTGCTTCCGTTTCGAGTCACCCGGGTTGAGGCCGTGGCCGCGTTCGGCCAATGGCTCAAGAAGCTGTGGTTCGCGCCGAGCAAGCTCAAGCAGTTCGCCCGGCTCGACGGCAGGCTGAGCGGCGTGTACACGCCTTATTGGACGTACGACTGCGAAGCCTTCAGCCGCTACACCGGGCAGCGTGGCGACAACTACTGGGTGACCGAGACCTACACCGCCATCGAGAATGGCAAACCGGTCATGCGCACGCGCCAGGTTCAGCGGATCCGCTGGACGCCGGTCAGCGGATCGGTCGAGGACCATTTCGACGACGTGCTGATCATCGCCAGCCGTTCCCTGCCGCGCGAGAACGCTGTGGCGCTCGAACCGTGGGACCTCAAGCAGCTCGTGCCGTACGGTGACGAGTATCTCAGCGGCTTCGGCGCCGAGAGCTACCAGATCGACCTGGCCGAGGGCTTCGCCAACGCACAGGCCATCATGGAGCAGACCATCCGCGCCACCGTCTGCCGCGACATCGGCGGCGATCACCAGCAGATCGACTGGCTGAAAACGAGGCACGAGAACATCACGTTCAAGCACATCCTGCTGCCGGTCTGGATCAGCGCCTATCGTTTTCGCCAGAAGGTTTACCGCATCCTGGTCAACGCCCGCACCGGTGAAGTCCAGGGCGAGCGGCCGTGGAGTTGGGCCAAGATCGGGCTTACAATCGCTGCGGCGGTGGCAGTCATTGCCACGATCGCCATCGTGGCCACTCGGTCGTGAGGCGAATGGCGAATGGCCAAGGCTGAATGCTGAGTGCTGAAAACAATCGTGCGCACGCAGGGGCTTCGCAGGCTGAAACGATCTCGCCTCGACCGCGTCGCGCGTGGATGGCGCTGGCGGGGCTGTTGCTCGCTATCGCCGGGCCATTTGTCTACATGGCATTGCTGTGGCATGCCTTCTCGCGCTCGACGGGATGGCCGGCGTTTGTGCTGATCGTGCTCGGCTGCGTCCTGGCCGTCGCGGCTGCTCTGCAGGATCCTCGCTGGCGCGTGCGAATCTTGGCCGGCGCTGCCGTCGCATGGGGCGGGCTGTTTGCCGTCGGGTTCTTTGTGTTGGCCGCGCTGCCAACGGGCCACACGCTCGCCGAGGGTGAGCCGGCGCCGTCGTTCACGCTTGCGGATACCGGCGGCCAAGCGGTTTCGCTTGCCGACGTGCGCATCTCCGGTCCGGTGCTGCTCGTCTTCTATCGCGGCCATTGGTGAGTCTCGTGCGTGGCGGAGCTGGGTCAGCTCCGAGGCGTGGCGGCCGAGCTGCGGCGGCAGGGCGGCTGGCTGATGGCTATCAGCGTCGACCGCCCGGCCGATTTGCGCAAGGTGGTCGAGCTGGTCGGCCCCGACACGCTCGTGCTGAGCGATCCGGAAGCCAAGGTGATTCGTGACTACGGCCTGCTGCACGAGCAGGGCGGTCTGGATGGCGAAGACATCGCCATCCCGGCCCACATCCTCATCGCCCGCGACGGCCGGATCATTTGGAAGCACGTCGCGCAACGAATCCAGGACCGTCCGGACCCCGCCGATGTCCTGACGCGAGTTCAAGCCCTTTCAGAGCCGCGGTCGTAAGGGAGCGTTTTGTGTGGCATGGCCAAGCGCAGCGCGGCCATGACGCGCGTCGCGCTATCCGTCATGCCCGCGCTTCGCTTGGGCATGCCACGCGCGTGTTCGCGCATGGTTATCCATGTCGCCACGTGGAACCGCAACGCGCCACTCGCGTATAGCGGGCAGGCACAGGCCCCTCAACGTTGTGGGCTTGCCGGCCAATCAGCGGAGCCGTGAGTGTTCTGCCGCACGTGCCATTACGACGTTCGCGGACACACCGCGATGCGCTGCCCCGAATGCGGCCGCTCACTGCGTCGCACCGTCTCCGCCGGTGCGTTGTCGAACATTCTGGCAAAGACCCAATGGCCCGGCAGCCATGCCTATCTCGGCGATTTCGCCTACGTGAAGGGCCTTACCTGGTCACCGCCAGCCCAGCGCGGCACGACCGTCATCGCCTACGGCCGCAACGGCTTCAGCAGTGCCGATCCCGACCCGCGCCGCGCCGTCGCATTCATGGACGGCCACGCCGAGTCGCTGCCGACCTCGCGTCTGCAGCGCCTGCTCGCGGCGCAAGGCCGCGCCCTGGAGCCGTGACGTGCCCCGCCCGTTCGAATATGCGCGACGTTCCGTTCCGCCGATTTGCCCGTGCTTGTCGACTGACGGATCCTGTTGATGATGGACATCCACATCCGTGATGTGTATGATCGGCACACTGGAAAGGACGAGTCATGTACCGACGGATCAACATCACGTTACCCGAGGAGACGATCGAGCTGATTGACCGTGTCGCCAAGAAGGGCGGCCGGAGCCGGTTTCTGGACGCGCTGGTGAAGTATCATCTTCGGCGGCGCTCACACGAGAAGCTTCGTCGTGAGTTGGAGGCTGGATACGCGCGCTGGGCCCAACGCGACAAAGAGTTGGCGCAGGACTGGTTCGATCTTGACGAGGAAGCATGGCTCAAACAGGCGGACTAGCCCGGCCGCGGCGTGGCGACGTTTATCTGGTCGGGTTCGACCCCAGCCTGGGGGCGGAGATCAAGAAAACGCGCCCCGCGCTTGTCCTGCAGAATGACCTCGGCAACCGTCACAGCGCCATCACGATGGTGGCGGCAATCACGTCGGCCACCGCTGAGCGGCGCTTCCCTGTGCAGGTGGCGGTGAAACCGCCCGAGGGCGGATTGCAACACCCGTCCGTCGTTCAACTCAACCAGATCCGCTCCGTCGATAAGCGACGGCTGATTCGGAGGCTTGGGCGATTGACCCCGCGAACGATGAAGGCCGTTGACCGAGCGACGAGCATCAGCCTCGGGCTCATTCCGCTCGACGACTCGCCCACGTCGCCGGGCTGATCCTGACGGCGGCTCGCCTCGCGCCTTTGAGCTTGACCTCCAGCGCGCATTGGCGATGATGGGCGGCACGATAGAGGTCAGCTCATGGATTCGATCACCGGAGAAAAAGTCGACCAGGCCGTGCAGCTTCTCGACGAGTTGGGCATCGACGCCTGGCTCACGTTCGTGCGCGAGACGACCGAGAGTGGCGACACCATCCTGCCGATCATCCTCGGTCAGAATCTCACCTGGCAGAGCGCGTTGATCCTGACGAAGAAGGGCGATCGGATCGCCATCGTGGGGAACTACGACGCCGATGCGGTCAAGACCACCGGCGCTTGGCGGGAAGTTATTCCCTACGTGCAAAGCATCCGCGAGCCGCTGGTGCAGACGCTTCGGCGAATCGACCCCGCCAAGCTGGCCATCAACTTCTCGCGCGACGACGTGAAGGCCGATGGCCTTTCGCATGGCATGTTCCTGCTCTTGCAAGATTATCTGGCCGACACGCCCTACGGTGAGCGGCTGGTCGGGGCCGATGACCTCATCTATTCGCTGCGCGGCCGCAAGACGCCGGGTGAGCTTGCCCGCATCCGCCGCGCCATCGAGACGACCGACGACATCTTCGCCGAGCTGCCGCAGTTTGCCCGGCCGTGGCGCAGCGAGCTGGACGTGGCCAACTTCGTCCGCCGCCTGGCGGCCGAACGGCGCGTCGGCCTGGCCTGGGACGCGCAGCAGTGCCCGATCGTCAACAGCGGCCCGAACTCGATGATCGGCCACGGACTGCCCTCGTCGACGATCAAGATCGAGCCCGGCCATGTTTTCCACATCGACTTCGGCGTGCAGCGCGACGGCTACTGCTCCGACCTGCAGCGCTGCTGGTACGTGCCGGGCAAGGGCGAGACCCGCGCGCCCGAGACGGTGCAGCGGGCCTTCGGCACGGTGGTGGCGGCCATCCAGGCGGCGGCCAAGTCGCTCAAGCCCGGCATCGAGTGCTGGACGGTCGACGCCGTCGCCCGCAAGACCGTGGTCGACGCCGGATACCCCGAGTATCAGCATGGCACCGGCCACCACGTCGGCCGCAGCGCTCACGATGGCGGGGGCGTCCTCGGCCCACGCTGGGAGCGCTACGGCAAAACACCCTACCGCATCGTCGAGGCCGGGAACGTGTTCACGCTCGAACTCGGCATCGAAAACGTCGACGGCCGCGGCTACCTCGGGCTGGAGGAGATGGTCGTGGTCACACCCGGCGGCTGCGACTTCCTCTCGACGGCGCAGACGACACTGCCGCTGTTGTAGCCACGCCGCACTCCGTCGCGAGAGGTGCGACCAGGGTGCCGGGCCGGCACTGCCAGCGCCCGTTCTCGCATGAGGATCGCGCGGCTGACGGCGGCGACGCGGGTCAAGCGGGTGAACTCGGGGCTGGCATGCCCGATTCTGGGCGGAAATCGCAGGTTGGCCGGTGCGACAGCCGGCTAAACACGGCGAAGAGGACGAAAAAGGCGCGCAAAAAGCGTTCGGAACCGGTCGAAACCCGGTGCGGGGCGCTCCGAGACGTGCCGAAAGCCGCCCGTGGCGAGTACAGAATCGGTTCGAAGCGTGCGCCCGACGGGGTTCGCGGCGGGGTCCGGGGGAGTGCGAGAAGGGATTCTCGCACGAGCGAGCGTCGCGCCGGGCGAGGTTCACGGCAGCGTCCGAGGGTCTGGTGGGTTGTTCGTTGCGACATAGTCGACTTTCGCCTCAAGCAATCGGTGCTGCAACGGCGCCCGACGCGACGAGTGCCGGACGCACTTACGTATCATCCCTGCCGATCGCAATGCGTGCGCCGCGCGATCCGGTTGAGCTGGCTGGATCGTGGGATTCGCGGGGCGATCAGCGCCAAGCGACGCGCGGTTGGGACACTCGAAGTTGCCTTTTTCGGGCTTGACTTCTCGAACGGCTTCGGTAACATGCGAGCGTTGCTGCTCGTCGTCGGAGGGGCGTCCAGTTGCTCGGAGCGATCAACAGCCGTGCGCGCGACGCTGTCCCTGCGCTCGTTCGAGGGCGCTTGGCCGGGTCCACAGGGGAGCTATGGGAGAAGACCATGCGCATCGGAAACGTGCTGATCCTTGGCGTCCTGGCTGCCGCACCCATCGGGCAAGCCCGCGGTGAGTTCGTGCCTGGCCACGTTTATGTTGCGGCCACGTCGCCGGAGGGGTGCTTCTTGCCCTTTTATGCGAATGACCGCGTGTGGGACATCGATCCAGTGACCGGGGAAAGCTCGATCCTGGGAGAGGTGCCTGACGAATTGTGCGGCTTCATGCAAGACCTGGAGTTCACGCCGGACGGGACGGGTCTGCGCGCGTCCGAGCGCTTTATCCATTCGGTGCTCGAGTTCGGACCCGATGGGAACGTCGCCGTCGCGTTGGACGCCAGCGACGGCTTGGCTCAGCCGGACGGGTTGGCCTACGACGCCGAAGGCAACTTCTATGTCACTGTGGTGAGTCCGCCCAGAATCCTGAAGTTCCCGGCTGACGGAGGCCCGGCCACGGTTTTTGCTGACGAATCCGATGGCTTGGGGAGCTTCGGCAAGCTGGCCTTCGCGCCCAACGGCGACCTCTATTACGGGAGGGTGTCGCCCGCCCAGATTCTGCGCTTCACTCCCGAGGGCACCGGCGAATTGTTCGATACCCTCCCGGGCGCGATCGAGTGCCTAAGTACGGACGCGCAGGGCCACCTTTTCGTGCTAACGGGCGGACTCTATCGATACGACGTCGGCGATGCCAATTCGCAGGTTTTGCTCGCGGCAGGCTTCGAGACGGGCCCAGTCGTATCGATCGCCGCCTCGCCTGACGGGAGTTCCGTATACATGGCAACGGATCACCAATTGCTGTCCTTCGACGCTGTCACGGGCAGTATGACCACGCTGGCCGAAGTGCCTGACGATCCGTTGGCGATGTCGTGGTTCGGTTCGGGCATCGCCGTCTACGTGCCTGAGCCCAGCGCGCTCGCTGCGTGCCTGACGGTGGTGGGTTGGGCTTGCCTTCGGAGGCCTCGCCGGCCCGTCGGCCCCATGGCGACCGCCGCTTAGGATTCTCAGGTCTCTCCACTTTTTGGGGCTTGACTTTGCGGTCGGGTCCATTAACATGCGGACCGACGGAGTGGATTGGGGCAGAACTTCTCGTCCGCGATTTCGTAATCGACGCGGTTCTTTCTGGACTCCTGATCTTCAGTGCCCGGGCCGGTGCTACGCGACGCCTTCCGCGTGCCCGGCGGCAGACAGCGTATGGCGCTGGCGAAGAGGCAAACCGACGAAATGTTAGCTCATAGGGAGAGAATCATGCGAATTCGATATGTGCTGGTCCCGAGCATGCTGGTGGTCGTGCCGGCTATTAGAGTTCACGCTGATTTCATCCCAGGGCATGTGTATGTCGCGGCGACTTCGCCGGAAGGGTGCTTCTTGCCCTTTTACGCAAACGATCGGGTGTGGGACATCGACCCGGTGACCGGTCAAAGTTCGATCCTGGGAGAGGTGCCTGACGAGGAGTGCGGCTTCATGCGCGACCTCGATTTCACGCCGGACGGCGCCGGCCTGCGCACGGCGGAGCGCTTCACGCACAGCGTGCTGGAATTCAGCGCGAACGGTAACGTCAGTGTGGCGCTCGATGCCAGTGATGGGCTGATTCAGCCCGAGAACATGGCCTACGATGCTCAGGGCAACTTCTACGTTGGCGTCATGAGCCCGCCAAGGATCTTGAAGTTTCCGGCCGGCGGGGGCCCAGCCGAAGTCTTTGCCGATCAATCCGATGGAGTGCTGGATGGCGGCATTCTAGCCTTCGCGCCCAATGGTGACCTCTATTACGCCAACGTGATACCCGCTGAGATTCTGCGATTCACTCCCGATGGAAATGTAGAGTTGTTCGACACTCTTCTGGGCGCGATCCTCTCCATGGCTATAGACCCGCAGGGCCAGCTTTTCGTTCTGACCGGCGGACTGTATCGATACACGGTGGGTGATCCCGATTCCCAGGTCTTGCTTGCAGAGAACGTGGGAACCGGGGTAGCCGAATCGATCGCCGCCTCGCTCGACGGGAGTTCGGTGTACCTGGCGACAGATAACCAATTGCAGTCCTTCGATGCCGTCACGGGCAGCATGAGCGTCCTTGCGGAAGTGCCCGAGGACTTCGGGGGCATTTCGTGGTTCGGTTCAGGGATCGCCGTTTACGTGCCGGAGCCCAGCGGCCTTATGGTGGTCGCGGTTGGCACGTTGATCCTCGGGCGTCCTGTTGGAAGGAGGAACGTGCTATGAGGCCTTGGAGCAACGCATTTGCCGCTATCGTGGTGCTGACCACTGTCGCGCCGAAGGCGGGGGCCGACTTCACGCCTGGCCACGTTTATGTTGCGGCCACGTCGCCGGAGGGGTGCTTCTTGCCCTTCTACGCCAATGACCGCGTGTGGGACATCAACCCGGTAACCGGCGAGAGTTCGATCCTGGGAGAGGTGCCCGACGAGGAGTGCGGCCTCATGCGCGACCTCGATTTCACGCCCGACGGCACCGGCCTGCGCGCGGCGGAGCGCTTCACGCACAGCGTGCTGGAGTTCAGCGCGAATGGCAACGTCACTGTGGCGCTCGACAACACCGATGGGCTGATTCAACCCCGGAACATGGCCTACGATGCTCAGGGCAATTTCTACGTTGACGTCGTGAGTCCTCCCAGAATACTCAAGTTTCCGGCCGCCGGAGGCCCGGCTACGGTCTTCGCAGACGAATCAGACGGCGTTTTCAGTGGCGGCACGCTGGCGTTCGCGCCGAATGGCGACCTCTATTATGCCAATGTGTTGCCCGCCCAGATTCTGCGGTTTTCTCCGGACGGCGACGGAGAATTGTTTGACACTCTTCTGGGGGCAATCCACGGAATCGACACGGACGCGCAAGGCCACCTTTTCGCGCTGACCGGCGCCGGCCTGTATCGGTACGATGCGGGCGATCCCGTGTCTCAGGTGTTGCTCGCGTCGGGCATCACCATCGGAGAAGTCGCATCAATCGCTGCCTCGCCTGACTCCAGTTCCGTGTACATCGCCAGTGCGAACCAACTCGTATCCGTTGACGCTACCTCCGGTAGTTTGACCCTCCTTGCGGAAGTGCCGGACGACTTTGGCGGCATTTCGTGGTTCGGATCGGGGATCGATGTATTCGTCCCCGAGCCCAGCAGTCTCACTGTTGTTACTATTGCAACCGGCTGGGTTTGCCTTCGCAGACGTCGCAGGGTTGCTGCACGATCGACACTGACCAGCTCGGTCCGTGGCCGGAACGGCGCTATGCCGCCGTCAGTAGCCGTTGATTCTCCCGGATAATTCATGAAAGCGGAGAGGAAGTATGCGAAAGAGCATTGCTTTGTGCGTATGCGTACTGCTCGTCGGTTTGTCGTATCCGGTCCACGGTCAGTGTCCGCCGCAGCCAGGCGACTGCTTTCCAGCCGATACTCCCAGCCTCGCAGGAAAATGGGAACCCGAGAACGGCGTTCTGCCCTTGCTGGCGGACAATCAGCCGATCGCTCCTGTTCACGCCATTCAGCTCCACACTGGCAAAGTGTTGCTGACGGAAAGCCTCAACAAGATTGTGTTGTTTGATCCGGCATTCGGAAGTGTTCAGGACGTTGCGGACCCACAATTCCAAGGCGATGTGTACAACACGTTTTGCACCGGGCACTGCTCACTGTCTGACGGAAGAATATTCATGCGTGGCGGGCTTTTCCTTCCTCACGAACGGCTGGCGACGATCTATACGCCTGATGCCGGGACGGGCAGTTGGGTAACGTTCGAGGAGATCCACGGCGGCCAGCCCGTGGAGCGTTATTACCCGACCTGTACGACCCGCGAGGACGGATCGGTGATGATCCTTGACGGCCAGCACGGCTGCCCAATTAGTATGGACAATAACGCGAATGTGCCGGTCATTTACTACCCCAACACGAACGTGTGGGTACGGCTCTACACTGCAGAGTACCGCTACCCCGGGCTAACGTGCACGCCGGCTGCACCTTACTCGTCGTGGGCACTCGGTTATTACCCGCTGGCGTTCCTGGCTATCGACGGCTCGATCGTCGCAACGGGTGCCTCGGACGAGAATGACGACCCTTGCTGGCCGTCCAGTGGGTGCGCATTGCCGATGGGAAAGACGCGGCGCTTGCGTCCAACGCAGGCTGACTGGCTGGAGGTGGTCACAGGCAATGATCCCATCGACGGCGCTTCGGCCGTCATGTTTCGAAAGAATGAGATTCTCAAATGTGGGTCCACGGGGCCGGTCCACTTCACGCTCGAGCCGTCCACTACTGGCGTCTATAGCATCGAGTTGACCGGCCAGCAGACCTGGACGCAATTGGACAGCTTGGCGCAGCCACGCCACGACTCGAACTACGTGCTGCTGGCAGATGGGAAGGTCATGGCCGTCGGCGGCACCAGCGTACCCGGTGGCGGGCTCGATCACTTTTTGTATAAGCCGGAGATTTACGATCCGTACAATGACGCCTGGTCGACCATGAATGCGTGCATGTGGCTGCCGCGCGGTCATCACTCGGTGGCCATTCTTTTGCCGAGCGGCGCCGTATTCTTCGCAGGCGGCGACGGCGGCTTTGGTTGTCCGCCAGACCTCGACTCCTACCAGATCTACAAGCCGCCCTACTTTTTCGACGAGGACGGCGAACCGACGACCGATCGGCCGGCGATCGACGCGAGCATGTCGGCCGGCGGCACCGCGGCACCAGCAAAGGTGTACTTGTGAGGCGGAGGGTCCGACGCGTGGTTGGGACGCCCGAAGTTAGTTTTTTCGGGCTTGACTTCTCGAACGGCTTCGGTAACATGCCAGCGTGCTGCCTTTCGTTGGGGGGCGCGCGTCCACATGCTTGTGGCGATCAACGCGTATGCGACTCCTTCGAGGGCGTGCTTCGCTCGGTCTACTGGGCAGCTATGGAGGGAATCATGCGCATCGGAACGGTGGTGATCCTTGGTGTCCTGGCCACCACACTCAGCGGGCAAGCCCGCGGTGACTTCGTGCCGGGCCACGTCTACGTAGCGGCCACGTCGCCGGAGGGGTGCTTCTTGCCCTTCTACGCCAATGACCGCGTGTGGGACATCAACCCGGTAACCGGCGAGACTTCGATCCTGGGAGAGGTGCCTGACGAAGAGTGCGGCCTTATGCGCGACCTCGATTTCACGCCCGACGGCACAGGCTTGCGCAGCGCCGAGCGATTCACGCACAGTGTGCTGGAATTCAACGCCAATGGCGACGTGAGCGTAGCGCTGAGCGCGAGTGATGGACTGATTCAGCCCGAGAACATGGCCTATGATGCCCAGGGCAATTTCTATGTTGGTGTTACGAGCCCGCCCAGGATTCTGAAGTTTCCGGCGGAAGGAGGCCCGCCCACGGTCTTTGCAGACCAATCGGACGGCGTTTTCAACGGCGGCTGGCTGGCGTTCGCGCCGAATGGCGACCTGTATTACGGCAACGTGCTACCCGCTGAGATCCTTCGGTTCTCTCCTGACGGCAGCGCAGAATTGTTCGACACTCTCCCCGGCGCAATCCTCTCGATGGCTACAGACACGCAAGGACACCTCTTCGTGCTAACGGCCGGACTCTTCACCTATGCAATCGGTGATCCCAGTTCGCAGGCATTGCTCGTGCCACCGGGTTTCTTCAACACAGGGCTACCTGCTTCTGTAACCGTATCACCTGATGGCAGTGTCATCTATCTGGCCAATGCTGACAATCTGCTCGGCGTCGACGCATCCACCGGCACCGTCAGCCTGTTGGCGCAGGTTCCCACAGATCCTTTAGCTGTTTCCGTGTTCGGCACTGGCATAGCGGTGTACGTCCCCGAGCCCAGCGGCCTTGTGGTGGTCGCGGTTGGCACGTTGATCCTCGGGCGTCCTGTTGGAAGGAGGAACGTGCTATGAGTCCTTGGAGCAACGCAGTTGCCGCTATTGTGGTGCTGATCACTGTCGCGCCGAAGGCCGGGGCCGATTTCGTGCCTGGCCACATTTACGTAGCGGCCACTTCGCCGGAGGGCTGCTTCTTGCCCTTCTACGCCAATGACCGCGTGTGGGACATCAACCCAGTGACTGGGGAAAGCTCGATCCTGGGCGAAGTCCCTGACGAAATGTGTGGTTTCATGCAAGACGTCGATTTTACGCCGGACGGTACCGGCCTCCGTACAGCGGAGCGCTTCACGAACACGGTACTGGAATTCAACGGGGACGGCGATGTGAGCGTCGCGCTCAGAGCAAGCGATGGACTGATGAAGCCCGAGAGCATGGCCTACGATGCACAGGGCAACCTGTACGTTACTGTGGTCAGTCCGCCCAGGATCCTGAAGTTCGCCACCGACGGAGGCGCAGCCACAGTCTTTGCGGATGAATCGGACGGCGTTGGGAGTACTGGACCGCTGGCGTTCGGGTCTGATGGTAACCTGTATTACGCGAATGTCTCTCCCGGCCACATTCTGCGGTTCTCACCGGACGGCGAAGGAGAATTGTTCGACACGGTGGCTGGCGCAATTCTCTCCTTAACGGCCGACACGCAAGGGCACCTTTTCGTACTAACAGGCGGACTTTTCCGTTACGACGTCGCCGACCCCGACTCTCAGGAGCTGATCGCCAGCGATTTCTTTAGCGGCTCCTTTCCAGCCTCGATCACGATGTCTTTCGACCAAGGCTCCGTATATGTGGCAGCCGACGATCGAGTGCTGGCCATTGATGCTTTGAATGGCGGTGTGAGTCTGGTCGCGGAGGTGCCGGTCGATCCTTTGGCGGTTTCCTGGTTCGGCACGGGTGTGGCGGTGTACGTCCCCGAGCCGAGCGGACTCGCTGGGTCGCTGGTTGCCGCAGCCTGGCTTTGCCTTCGGAGACCTACGCGAAAGGCGGGACGATCCAGCTCGAGCAACTAACGCCAAAAGCCGCTAGCGCGGGCTGCGGCTCCAGTGCATTGGCTTCGGTTTGTACGACGCGGAGATGAACTATGCAGAGAGTTCTTGTTTCGTCCGTAGGACTATTGCTGCTGGCTGTGCCGAACCCAGTCCGCGGCCAATGTCCCGCCCAACCAGGCGATTGCTTTCCAGCCGATCCACCCAACGTTGCGGGGAAATGGGAGCCGGAGGACAGCGTCATGCCTCTGATGGCAGGCAACCAGCCGACCCGTCCCGTGCACGCCATCCTGCTCCACACAGGTAGGCTCTTGCTGATGCAGACAATCGATAAGATTATCCTGTTCAACCCCGCGGGTGGCACTGTCCAGGAAGTGGAAGACCCTATGATTGGTCCCGGGCAACCGTACGACACGTTCTGCACTGGCCACTCTTCGACGGCCGATGGGAGGATCTTCATGAGGGGCGGCTTGGGCAGTGTCGATGAGTTGTATACAACGATCTACACGCCCGATGCGGGCGTTGGGACTTGGGAGACGCCATTCCAGGAGCTCTGGCCCGGCAATACGCAGGGCGTACGTCGTTACTACCCGACCTGCACCACGCGTCACGATGGGACGGTGATGATCCTTGAAGGCCAGCACGGCTGTCCGAATAGCGAGGAGGACAACGCCAACGTACCGGTGATCTACCACCCCGACATCCTAGGGACGGGAGCATGGGAACCGCTCACTAGCGCGGAGTATCGCTACCTCGGTTCGGAGAGTTGCTCGCTCTTCCCCGCGCCCTACTCCGGCTGGGCGCTCGGTTATTACCCGCTGGCGTTCCTGGCTGTCGATGGTTCCATCGTCGTCACGGGCGCCTCGGACGAAAACGACGATCCCTGCTGGCCCGTTAGTCCGGGCTGCGCATTGCCGATGGGGAAGACGCGACGTCTACGTCCAGCACAAGCGGATTGGCAGGATGTCGTGACTGCGAACGACCCCATCGATGGCGGCTCGGCCGTCATGTTCCGCAAGAACGAGATTCTGAAATGTGGCTCGACGGGGCCGGTGTGGTTTACGCTCGAGCCGGCCAGTACGGGCGTCTACAGCATCCAATTGACCGGGCAGCAGACGTGGACGCAACTGGACAGCCTGGCGCAGCCGCGCCGCGACTCGAACTACGTGGTCCTGCCGGACGGCAAGGTCATGGCGGTCGGCGGCAGGAGCGCCGTCGGTGGCACGCTCGACGACTTCCTGCATAAGCCGGAGATTTACGATCCATACAGCGACACCTGGTCGACCATGAATGCGTGCATGTGGTTCCCGCGTGGTCATCACTCAGTGGCGATTCTCTTGCCGAGCGGCGCGGTATTCTTCGGGGGCGGCGACGGCAGCTTTGGTTGTCCGCCAGACCTCGACTCCTACCAGATCTACAAGCCGCCCTACTTCTTTGACGAGAACGGCGACCCGGCCGATCGCCCGGCGATCGACGCGTCCATGTCGGCCAGCACGATCTTCTACGAGGGCAGCTTTTCGGTGACGCTCAGCACGGACGACGCGCAAGAGATCACCAAGGTCCGACTCATTCGTCCAGGCTGTGTCACGCACGCGTTCGACCAGAACCAGCGCTCAATGGAGCTGGAGGACTTCTGCGTCGTGGCCGGCAGCACGAGCAAGCTGCTGGTCACCGCTCCGGCCAACGGCTACGAAGCCCCGCCCGGTTACTACATGCTGTTCGTGGCCAAGGCCGACAACGGCTCACTGCCGTCCGAGGCGCAGTGGGTGCGGCTGATCCCCGGGATGCGCGACAACCTGATCGTCTCGGCCAATCCACCCGGCGGCATTACCAGCCCGTATCTGTTCTACCGAGACACGCTGCAGACCGGCACGACGGCGAGCCTGTCGCAGGGCATTGGCGGCGACGGCACGCCGGATGAAGGGCTGATCTCGTACGCACCGATCGACGTGACGTTTCAGGATCCCGCAACGCTGACGGCGACCGACGTGGGCGTAAGCTGCACGTACACTGGCACGCCTACCGGCTCAACGCCATGTCCCACGGTCACGGACGTAAGCAGCCTGGGCGGCAACGCGTTCGCCGTCTCGCTGAGCGGCGCGATCCCGCCCGGGGGCTGCACCCGGATCAGATTCGGCCCGGCCTCCGATGTCGTGCTTGAATATGAGTCGTTGCCGGGCGACGTGAATTGGGACGGGATTTCAAACGCGCAGGATGCGGATGCGATCCGGTTGGCCATCTACAACGGGCAGGCCGCCGCCGATCCGGCGCGCTACGACATCAACCGCGACGGTTCAGCCAACACACAGGATTACCTGCGACTGCTCCAGTTGCTCGCCGGCACGAACACGACGCAGGCATGGAACGGCGTCGGGCTGGTCGGCTGCGACGATTGCGGAGAAGAGCTGGGCGGTGGTGGTGGCGGTGGCTCGGCGCCGCTGATGGCCGGCGGCGAGGCCGCGGAGACGCCAGAGAGCGCTGAAGGCGCCGAAGCGGAGTGGGTCGATCTGGTCAGCTACACGTGGGATGCCTGCGGCGAATGGGGCTGGTCGGCAGCCGACTGTCAGCCGCTGGTTGACCTGGTCTGCGAACCCTGAATTGACCGCGCCCGAGGGAGTGGCGTGCATGTCACCGGTGGCATGCCCAGGCCCGCCGCGGCGGGTGAACTCCGCGCGGGCATGACGGACGAGTGACGCACTTCATGGCCGCGCTTCGCTTGGCCATGCCACACCGCGGGTGGCGCGCCTCGCGCACGTTCATCGGACTCGCCGCAACCCACCGGACAGGGATCGCCCGGCCCGCTATAATGGCGTCGGGGTTCGATGCCGAACCCGTGCCGTGGAGGCCGGTTGCCCGTGGTGCCCCTGGCGGCCGTCAAGCCGCGTGTCTATTCCAGCGAAACCGGCGAGATCGTGCCGATCGACGCCGAAGTGCGCTCGTTCCTCAAGCCCGGGGCGCGCGGCGCGATTCGAATCTTCGGCCCGACCGGCTCGGGCAAGACGACGGCCCTCGAGTATCTCGCCGGCGTACTGCCGGCCTGCGCCGAAGTGCGCTGTCTGGACGAGCCGAGTTTCGAGGCCGTGGCGCACGCGTCCGCACACGGCGTCGTGGTCTACGCCAGCCCGCAAGCGCACGGCGTCTGTCATCTGGCCACGCTCAACCTGGCCGGCTGGAGCGACGACGACCTGGCCGAGTATCTCTTGGCACGGCATCCCGTGCAGTGTTCGAGCGTCATGGCACGGGTTCGAAAGGTCGCCGATCGTGTCCGTTTGGAGGGGTGCCCGGAGTTGTGGTGTGTCGTGCTCGATCAGTTTGCCCGCGACGACTCATTGTTCGATCCGAGGCTCGCGCTGGAGCGATTCGTGCGCGTTCGCTGCGGTCGACGGGCATCCCGCGCTGCGATCAGTGAAGTCTGTCTCGGTCGGCTGACACGTTCGACCGGTATCGAATCGTTGAACCGAGCGATGGCCGCGCACCAGCTGGATGGCAAGCTGCTGCGGCTGGCACGCCACCCATGGGCGCAGGTGACACTCGCCGCGCGGCGCGTCGTTCAGCATCTGCGTCGGGTGCATCCGTGCACCTACCTGAAAAACCGCCTGCCGATCGAACTCGTCCGCGAGGTCGCGGCGCACGTGGCTGGCGATCGCCGGGCGCTGGATGCCTTGAGGGGCTTCGTCTGCGGTTCCCGCCAGGACTTTCACGCCATGACGGCGAGCATCCTACATGCCGCCGAAATCGGCTGGCGTCCAGAATCTGGAAGGCCGCGCGAGCTGGCCGGTGGCTGGTTTGATCGTGCCCAATGGTCAGGAGTAAGCTTGGCACAGTCAAACTTGTCATACGCGGAGTTGGACCGGGCCGATCTGTCAGGTGCGTGCCTCGACTCGGCGTGCCTTCGGGGCGCACGTCTGCATGGCGCGAATCTAACGAAGGCGTCGCTTCGATCCGCGTCATTCATCGATGCCAAGCTGTCCGGGGCAGACCTGGCCGAGGCGAATGCCACCGCGGCGAAGTTCGATGACGCGAATCTGTCCGGTGCCCGCCTGGAAGGCGCCCAGCTGGTCGCGGCGTCGATGCGGCGCGCCAGCCTCAGGTCCGCGAAGCTCGCCCGCGCTCAATTATCGCGCGTCGATTTCACCGGCGCGGATCTGGCGGAGGCTGACCTTACGGAAGCCAGGCTTGATGGCGCCATGCTCGCGAACCAGGACCTTCGCGAGACGCGGCTTGACGGCGCCGTGCTCAACGATGCCGATCTGACGCGCTGCAATCTTGAATACCTATGCCTGGCACGCGTCAACTTCGAGAACAGCGACCTTCACGGTGCCTTACTGACGGGGTCGCGCCTCGTTGACGCGAACTTGTTAGAGGCCGATCTGCGCCAATCCGGTCTGGCCGATATCGACTGGGAAGAAGCCGACCTGCGCGACGCGGACCTGCGTGGGGCTACGTTTCAGGCTGGGTCGTCGCGCAGCGGACTGGTTGGCTCGCCGATTGCGTGCGAGGGCAGCCGCACGGGCTTCTACACCGACGACTACGCCGACCAGGAGTTCAAGAACCCCGAGGAGGTCCGCAAGGCCAACCTGTGCGGGGCGGACCTGCGCGGCGCCAACATCGAGGGTGTCGATTTCTACCTGGTCGATCTGCGCGGGGCGCGCTACGACCGCGACCAGGAAGACCACTTCCGCCGCTGCGGCGCGATCCTCGAAGATTGAAGCTGATTCCGTCCGCTGCCCCGCTTGTGGAGCGGGCGTGTGCACAATTGACATTCCACGCTCTGAGGCACGCTCCTGGCGTCGGTCAGTCCACTGCGTCTCGCATCGGCGGATGGTAATGGCACGCGTCGACGAGGCTACCACGCGCGTCGGCATCGCCAAGCCGGTTCGCCCTGGCCAGGGGTGTGCCCAAATCTCCGGGCAACGAGCGGTTATTGAACAGATCACCGCGTTGGCGTCATTGAAAAGCGCCCACGGGTCTTGCCCGGTCTGGGCACCCTCTTTCAGAGCCGCGACCGTCAGGGAGCGGCGAATCGCACCCGTGTCCGTAACGCTCCAATGCGCCTGGTACCTCGGGCCAGGCGGATTCTCAAGCAAATTCGGGGCCGCACCGGAGCGCGTGGGTCGTAGACGCTCCCTTACGGTCGCGGCTCTGAACCGGCGTGCCGTGCGTCCAACTCTCAGCCGCGTACCCCATAGATCTTGCCCGGACTTCTGGGCGGCCGCTATCGCAACCACATCGGGACGGCGAGCAGATTGACCAGCGCCAGCAGAGCCACACCGTGCGCGAGCAGCACGGTCGCGACCGGCCGCGGGAACTTCAGATAGTGACGGTAAGCGACGGTCAATCGATAAGTACTTGCAAGCAGGCATAGTACAATGGTGGCCACGACGATCCAGACGAAGTTTCGGTCGGAGAATACGCGTGCGATCCACGTACGCGGGCCAACCACGGCGAACGCGAGATTGACTCGATGCACGACGCTGCCGACTCCCACGACCAGTGCCAGCCAGCAGGTCAGGTCGATGCTGTAAACCACACAGCGCAGGACATGGGCCGTCCGGATTCTCGCTTTCGCCATCGAGACCTGAAATACGAGCAGTGCCAGCAACACCAGCCACGGCCATGGCAGCGGCGAGAGCGCGGCGGCGACGGCGCCGAGATCGAGCCGTTGCGTACGGACGATGTTTGCCAACCATGCGGCGGTCATGGGTTTGGGATGCCTGGCGTTCAGATACGCTTCGACCGAACCGAACTGCGCAACGATTCGAGCGCGATACTCCGCCGAGGCGTTCACCCAGCTGAGCGTTTTCGCCCGGTCGGTTGCATAGGTTCGCGCGTTCCATCGCGCCAGCTCGATCGTGTCGTACGCGACCGGCCCGATGACGGCCAGCGTGTACGCGACGGCCGACACGGCCCAGTACGCCGCGAGTCGGCGCGGCCGCGACGGCTGCGCCGGATGGAGCCCCCGCCAGAACGTTCTCGGCCGCAGCGCCCCGCCCAGCGTACGAATGAACGACCCGACATTGCGCTCGGGATGGTGCTCGAACAAGTACGGATGCCGCCGCCGCGTTGGATCGAGCAGGTCGGCCCAGTCGAAACGGTACCCGCACTCCGGACAGCGCGGCTCGCCCAGGCCGTGCAGGTTGTAGCCGCACAACGGACACTCGACGTCGGGAGGCGTGTTCGCCGCGTCAGGCAACGCGTCTCGCCGGACTTGGCCGGATAGCGCGGACATGGGCTGAGCAGACTACGCAGCGCATCGCCAACCTGCAAGGCGACGCCGCTCCCATCGAACGTCGCGAACGCCGCTTGTCGCTCGCGGGCAGCGCGCCGTCTGATTCGACACAACCCGCCCACTTGCTCGTGCCGGTGCTCGTTTCGCGAAGTCGTTGTCATTGTTGAGGTTAGGCGACACATTATCGGCCGCTCGCCCCTCCGCCCGAGTACGCTGACGGATGGCCATGCCATTGCTGCCCGTCCCGCACGAGTGCCCCCGGAGGCACGTGAGGAGAAGGGCGATGTTGACCCGCGCCTACGTCTGGTGGTTTTTCAGACGCAAGTTCAAGATCGTGTTCCTGAGCGCCATGACGTACGCCGCGTTGTGCTGATTCGGCCGCCGCTTAGGCGATGACGATCAGCGGCAGGCGCGGAACACGTTACGACGCTCGGCGCTCGCGAGCCGGTGTTACACACGTCGGAGGAGAGGAAGCTGCGGAGCCGAAAGGCTCCGCTCGCATTTCGCGGGCGCAGCGGTTCAAAAGGCGAAGCGAGGACGCATGGCGGGGGATGGGCGAGCGGCGCAGTCCCGCCCACAATTTGATGCCGGAGGGCCGAGAGGTTAGTCTTGTGGAGTTGCTCGCATGGCGCCGACACCGCTGGCCGAACTCATGGACGGACGCACTCACCTCATGCCGATCGATGTCGAGCAATACCACGACCTTGTCGCGGCCGGCGTTCTCCCCGAGGGGGCGCCGTATGAGCTGCTCGACGGTGTCGTCGTGCGCAAAGACCGTAGCCACGTGGGGGACGATCCGATGACCGTCGGGCACGAGCATGCGATGGTCATCATGAGACTGACCGAGCTCGGCGGAAGGCTCAAGGCCGCGGGCGCTCACATCCGCGCACAGCTTCCGGTCACGTTACCGCCCTATGACGAGCCAGAGCCGGACGGCGCGATCGTCGTCGGGAAGTTTGAGGACTACGCCGAGCGACATCCCGGTGCGGACGACATCCTGTGTGTCATCGAAGTCGCCGACGCGTCGCTCAGCCGAGACCGGAGCGTTAAGGCCCGAATCTACGCCGACAGCGGCATCCCGCAACACATCATCGTCAACTTGCCCGATCGGGCCATCGAAGTGTACACCGAACCGCTCCGCGGCAAGGGCCGCTACGGACGGTCGGAAACGCAGGTGCCAGGTCAGCGCGTGAGCTTGCCGGTCCGCGGACGCGAGTTCGTCACTGTTCCGGTTCGAAGCCTGCTTCCGTAGCGCCGGTCAACGCCGCTTGCGGCCGACGTTCCGCCGCAACCACCGCTCGACCTCGTCGGGCTTGTAGCCCCAGGGTCCGGGGGCGCCTGCGAATGCGATCAGGCCGTCGCGGTCCACCACAAACAAACGCTCCGGCCAGGCGGCGTAGGCGTGGTCGACGGCGTTGTCGATCGTATCGACGACCGTCGGCAACGTGAGTTTCAACTCCGTGCAACAGCGTGCGGCGACGTCGCGCCGCTGGTCGTGGCTGGTTGGCTGCGCAAACAGGACGCCATCCGTCTCGTTCTCCGTCATTTGCCACTCGTCGCTGGCGTGCGCCTCGTGGATGTAGACGAACAGGAACGCGACCCGGTCGCGCCAGCCTTGATAGAGCTGCTCGATGGCGTCAGCCTGACGCCGGAAGGGCGGTCAGGTGAAGCTGCCGAACACGAGCACGAGCGGCCTGTCCAACTGAAACGCCGAACGCGTGATCTCGCGGCCGTCGAGTGTGGGCAGCGTAAAGTCGGGGGCCGGCTCGCCGACCTGCGGTGCTCGCCGGGCCATCAACTGCTTGACGGTCGACCAGTTGGGCGGCTGCTTCTCGGGCGGCATCCGGTCGGTGCGGGCGATGAAGTCCGCCGCCGGGTCGCGTGCTGCGCAGCCGATCACCACCGCACTCAGCACGATAACGAGCACGACGCAGGCCATTGCTTCAGGAAACTTTGCGCTTGACCGGTAGGTACTCACGGCTCCTCCGCGTTGAGCCCGCCGGACGGATGGTCCAGACCGGCTTCGCCGACATTCCTCGCCACAATCGCCGCGTTTCGTTGCAGCATGGTCCGCGTCGCGCGTTTCATCGCGCTGCCGCGCAGCTTCGTCCGGCACTCATCGTCGCTGAGCGAAAGCAATTCCGCCAGCCGCGGCCACGGGTTTGGCGGCCGCGCTGCAAACTCCGGCACCGTTGACGCCGGGGCCTTGCGATTGAACGGGCAGACGTCCTGGCACACGTCGCAGCCGAATACCCAGTCGCCGATAGGCCGGTGAAACTCGGCCGGAATCTCGTCGCGCAGCTCGATCGTCAGGTAAGCGATGCAGCGCGACGCGTCCATTTCATACGCCTTCGGGAACGCCTGCGTCGGACAGGCGTCCAGGCAGCGCGTGCAGGATCCGCAATGGTCCGTCGCGGGTTCATCCGGGGCGAGGTCGAGCGTCGTCACAATCTCGCCCAGGAAGAAGCAGCTGCCGAGCCCTTCGTGGAGCACCATCGTGTTCTTGCCGATCCAGCCGACGCCGGCCGCCGCCGCCCACTCGCGCTCGAGCAACGGCGCGGTGTCAACGCAGATGCGGGCCTCGAATGGCTCCAGCAGTTCTCGCCGCATGGCGTCAACGAGCCGCGTCAAGCGCCCGCGCACGACGTCGTGATAGTCAGCGCCCCAGGCGTACATCGCCACGCGGCCGCGAGGTGTTCGGTCGTCTGTCGGCGGCTCTTCCGCTTTCTGGCGGTAGTTCAGCGCCGTAACGATGACGCTGCGCGCTTCGGGCATCAGCAACCGCGAATCACGACGCAGTGCGTCATGGCGGTGCAAATAGCCCATGGCTCCGGCCCGGCCCGAGCTGAGCCATTCGGTCAGATAATCCTGCCGCGAGATCGGTCCGGCGCGCGCAATACCGACCCGTTCGAACCCCAGCCCGGCCGCGAGTTGCTTGACGCGCGCGGCGTTATCGGTCGCGCACGTTTCGTCCGGCGCGGCCGCTGCAAGATTCCGCGAGGTTGGACGCATCGTGCCCGCCATTATCACCGATAATCTCCGGATGTCGCTCGCGGCGCGGGACCCCGGCCCGTCGCCGTTTGACAGGCACGCAGGCTACTCGTACGTTATCGGCCCCTGGCAGCACCGATGAGAGCACGGAAGACCGCTTGAATGTTCGACTACGACTGGTTTCACGGCCCGGCCTTCGCCCAGCAGCAAGAAGACGCTAAGTGGCGCTGCACGCGGAAGCATTTTCCGCATCTGCGCCCCGAGGCGCTCAAAGATGACCCCAGTGCGCACGCCTTCTACCGTTCGCTGGAGGTCCGGCGGCTGGTCTACCTGCGCGACGGCTTCAGCTACGAGCTGAAGGACATGGCCGACGTCAACAGCAAGGCCCACCTGACTTTTGAATGTGAGCCGGTGGACGAGCACTACAAGGTCGGCTCGTTCATCGTGTCGGTGCCATTCGAGGAAGTTGTCCGCGTCGAGGTGTTCGCCGTTCATCCGGCCGAGAAGCCGGAGGACACGCCGCTGATCACCGGCTTCCGCTCACGCCCGGACGGCATGCCCGGCGGCCCGATGCAGGTCCGCGAGCCGACGCACTTCATGGACGAGCGCGAGGAATAGGCCTCAGCTCGTTTGGATGCCGTGCGCACCGGCGTGTTGGCGCCGTGGGCTGTCCAGCACGAGCCACCGTAGCCGAGAACTGCACGGGCCAGCGCACGTGCCGCGCACTCGCACACGTGCAGCGCTGCGATACACTCACGCCGTGAAGCTGACGCGAAATCGCGGGCTGCCGGTGGCTCCGCTGGTCGCCACCGCGGTGGTGCTCGTCATCGGACTCGCCTATTGGGGCTGGCCGCGCCTCGCCGGCCGACAGCTCGCGCCGCCTCCATCTGGAACGGTGCGCGTCGTCGCTGTGCATTTGCCGGAAGGGGTCATTTCGGACGAACGGCTGGCCGACCTCACCGCAGCGATCAAGTCGCAGTCTCCACACGTCGTCGCGCTCACCGGTCCAATCGATCCGGTACAGGTCGAACGACTGATCGGCCGACTGGGTGCCGCTTGGGTAGGCGAGACGGTTCCGACCGGAGTCGACGGCGCCGGCCACCGCACCGCCATGCTCGCCAACACCTCGCTCGGCCCCATCGATCGGGCGGTTGTTCCGGTCGGCGCCGGCCACCAGGCGCTTGTTCTCGAACTCCGCGCCGCGGACGGGCTGACGCGCGTTATCTCGCTTGGCCAAACGGTGCTCGAGTCGCCATTGCACGTTTCGGCGCTGTTCGGCTGGATGGATCGGCGGCGTGCTGGCGTGAGCGTCGTCGTCGCGCCCGCGGCGCAGCTTGGCCTGGAGAGTGCAGGCATGGCCGAGCGGTTCCAGCGGCTCGGGCCCGACGGCGACTCGACGGCGCCGCCGATCTACGTCGCGCCCAAGTCCGCCGCGGCCACCGTGAGCCGGTTCACGGCTTCGGTGGCTGGGCAGGCTCTACCGATGGTACTCGTGGATGTGCGTCGCCCGTGACCGGAAAGAGCCGGCCGGCCAGTGCGGCCAGGCGCGCCTCCGCGTCGGCCGATCGACTCGGCGCCCGTTCACGCCAGCGCCGGGACAGCTCGGCGAACAACTCAGGACAGAGCAGCAGGACAACCGGCTGTGCAAGTTGCAGCTCATCGGCCATCCGCCGCAGCAATTCGCAGTCCGGAACGCTGAGCTGAAGCCGGACCATCAGGTCGCGAAACAGCCGCCGCGCCCGCTTGGGCTCGGGCCGTTCGCGGGCGCGGCGCATCGCACGATCGATTGCAAACACGATCGCCAGGACTGCGACGAACCCGAGTACGGTCAACACCACCGAACCGAGCGTTCCGCCCTGCCGGAACTGATCTTGAATGGCCTTGAGGGCCGCGGGCAGCTCAGTGTCGGATTGTAACAGGTACACGCCATCTCCCACTTCGAATCCTCCGGTTCAACGCCTCGTTGCGCTAGTGATTCGAGTTCTCCGACTCCTTCTGCGCACAGCGACACTGGGCAGCCTTCGGCCGTCGGCCATCGACGTAGTGAGCTACATGATGTCGAAGCCCAGCAGCCCAGCAGGGGCGCGCTCGGTCAGCCCACGGCAATGCCCTCGTTGTTCTACACAACTCGCGGGCCCTGAATGCCCCAACGGGGCTGCGACCTCCAGCCCAGGGTTGCGCCGAAGGCGCTACCCTGGGTCAACGAGCCCGTTGACCACCAACCCCAACGGGGTTGCGTCGCCTCTTGCCACGATCGTTCGGTCGGTCGAAGGCAAGACGACACAACCCCGTTGGGGTTGAAATCGACGTGGCCCGCGATCCCAGGGTAGGTCGCCACGGCGACCAACCCTGGGCTGGAGGCCACAACGCCTTCGGCGTAGCCGACCCTGGGCCAGCCTCGCGACCCACGAGTGTAGAACAACGAGGGCGTTGCCCTGGGCTGTCATAGTCGGCCCTTTCAGGGCCTGCCTCCCCTACGGAACAGATCGGCAACGCATCCCTACACATTGCGAGCCACGCGAAGAATCGGATCGTTAGCAGTGCAGCTCGAGAAGACCACGTCATGGTTCGAACACCTGTTCGCGCCCCACGTGCTCTTCTTTCCTCAGCACTGCAAACGTCTCGTATCTTGTTTTTCTGGCAAGAAAGCCGTCCCAAAAAAGTCTCGCGCAAAGTCGCAAAGCCGCCAAGGGGTGGCTTGCCCCCGCGCCTCGCTTTGCGCCTTGGCGTCTTTGTCCGGGACGCGCTAGCGGAGCGCGCGTGTCCCGGATCTGCGTCCATTGGGTCAGGCCAGGCCCGGGCTGGCGTGCGTCGGCTGGGTGTCGCCCGCTCGTCCATGCCGCGCTGCCGTTCCCGTCATCGAGTCCAGCGCTCGCCGCGCCCGGCGGCGAACGCCGGGATCTGAGTCCTTAAGGGCCAGCCGCTCGACTCGCTCGATCAACGTCGAAAGCTGCAGGCGCTCGATGACCCACAGCGCGCTGGCCCGGTAGGCGCGCTGCGGATGTGCGAGCATGCCGAGCAACGCTTCGGCCGCCTCGCGCACGTGCAGCCCCAGCAGCGACTTGATGGCATTGGCTCGCACGCGCTGATCGTCGGCCCGCAGCAGCGGCGATACGCTCCGCTCACGATCGGCGGCATTCAGCGCATCGAGCGCTTCGATGGCGTTGGCCCGCACGCGTGCGTCCGGATCGGTTAGAGCCTGGCGCGCTACGCGCACGGCTGATGCGCCCTCGAGCACGCCCAGTGCCGCGATGGCCGCGCTGCGCACCACCGGCTCGGCGTCATGCGCCAACTTCAGGATCGGCTCGGCAAAGCCGTCCGTCCGTCCGAGCATCCGTATGATCCGCAGCGCGCGGACTCGGTCCGGCGCCCGTTGGCTGGCGAGCTTGCCGCGCAGGATGCGGTCGACGCGGCTCGGCTCGTCACGCAACCGGTGCACAGCCACCAGCCGCTGCTCGGCGGTCAGCGTGTCGAACGTGTCCCACAACCGTTCGAAGTCGTCGGCCGCGGGCGCGACGCGCGACGCCACCGCCGACGGCTGGCTCGGAAGGTCGAGCTGTGGCCGTCGCTTCTTGAGTGCGAGTCGCGCCAACGGGGCAAAGGCATCCTCCCATTGCACCAGGCACAACAGCAGCTCGTCAGCCGCCTGGCCCTCGGACGCCATCAGCTCCCAAAGTGCCGCGTAGCGGCCAGCGGTCAACGGGTTCGCGGTGGGGACCGGTGTTTCGGCCCCACCGGCCAGCAGGCTGCGGTAGACGCCGAGCTTCGTATCAGCCGGCAACCCGGACGCGCCGATGAGCCGGACAGCCCGCGCCAGACGCAGCCCCGAGCGAACCGCGGCGTCGGCGTCCTTGCCCGCATCGCACAGTTGGATGAGCGGCTCGAGTCCCGCTTCGATGAACGCCAGGCGCTTGACATAGCCACAGCCGCGGCAGACTTCCGGATCGGCCAGCAGCCAGGCGGCATCGAGCAGCGCGGTGAAGTAACGCGGCTCCGTACAGGTCGATATCGCCCGGACCGCGGCAGGCCGCAAAACCGACCGGGTGAGCGCGGCCAGGGCAAATGCCGCCAGCCGCGGGTCGTGCGGTCCGGTCAACAGCTCGCTCAGCGCATGAGCGATCTTGGAGCGCGGCTCATCTGCCTTCTGAAGCAGCGACGCTTCCATCAGGCCGGGCAGCGACGCGGCCGCGGCCAGTACGTCCGTCCGATGGTGCAGATCCCAGGCGGCGATGGCCCGCTGCAGCGCCGCCGCCAGGTATTCGCCGTCTTTGAGGTGCGCCTCGATCGATTCGGAGGAGGGTCCGGTCTCGTTGGCCCGTTGCAGGTACGACGCGGTTACGCCGACCAGTGCCGCGGCGGCCAACTCGCGCGTGCGCCGATCGTCCTGACACAGCGCGTCGGCCAGCAGGTACGCCTGCCGGCAGTCGCCCGCCGTCTGGACGAGCGCGATGGCGCTGCGCCGCGACTCGAAGCGCTCGTCGGAAACGGCCGCCCGCGTGGCGGACGAGAGGCGCTCGCCCGCGGCCGCGACCTCGCGCTTCAAGTCCTCCGGCAACTCGTCGAACCGCCCGACCAGCCGGGCCAGACTGGCCTCGCGCCCGCGGGCGAGTAGCGTATCGAACGCGAAGCGCTGCGAATCCGCGCGGCCGTTCAGCAGGACTTCCAGCAGCGCGTCATCCGCGGCCGTGTTCCAGGCCTCGCGCAACCAGCCGTACACTGCCGGCGCCGCCCGCTCCGCTGTTTCGTGCTCCGCCGCCATCGCCAACCTGTATATCGGTCGCAGCACTTCGCTCGAAACAGCTTACGACGGATGGGAGCGCGGTCATCTTGGCCGCTTCGGGGGCCGCGGCCATCCTGGCCGCACGGTCGTTCACGCGCAAGGACTTCGAGCAGCCGCTTCGCGCGCAGCCGCTCCGACCGTTCAGGTCCACCGTTCCGACGGCGCCAAGCTTGACGTCCGCCACCCCGATCAGGGCGTCGTCACGCGGCAGCACATGGTGCTGGCAACGTCCAGCACAGCGCAAGACAACGGCGAGGGCGACTACGACGCAGAACCTTCAGCTTGATGGTCACGCCGGTCTGCCGGTCGAGGTCGAGCAGGCGCTTGCGCAGCGACCGCGTCGGCTCGCTTTCCCGCTGAGCCTGAGCGGCCTGCTCCCAGGCCACCGACATGTCGAGCGCCTGATCAAGTGTCCGTTCCTTCGCCATAGAGCGGCCGTACTCGAATCGGTCACGGCTTCAGCGGTCGAATCTCGACGCGCCCGCCATGTCCTGAAAAATAAGCGCCCCCAACCTTGTCGCATCAACCCTCGTTCGCCCTCCGGGCGGGCGGTTTCGGGGGCGCCTTGGCCACCAGGGCATGAATGCCCTGGCTACGATCGCGCGCCCTACGGGCGAGGGGAGTGCTCGACGGCGCCGCGGGCGCTTGGCGGCGGACTTGCGGGCCGGACGAACGATGCACGAGGCGCGCCGCCGAGCCGAGCCGCGCGGTCTTAGCGGCGTCAGGTGCGCGATGTGGATGAAGGCCAGCAGTTCGTAGTCGTCGAGGTGGAGCGAAGGTATCGCGTCGGCCGCGCGCCGTCACATGACGTCGGCTCGGTCGCATCGCCGTCTTGCCAACGACGCGGGAAAACCGGCGGCCCGGCCTTGCATCGGACTCGTCCGCCCGGGCGAGGTCGGTGAACACGAGAACGGCCGCATCTGCATCATCGGCAACGAGCAGGGAGCGATTACGACGCACGCGCGGGGCCTGCCTGCGGACCGCGCCACGGGCAAGCGGATTGGATGGGCTACAGGACGTGAGCGCGGCGCCGACGCAACCGGACATGCCCAGCGCGGCCTCTGGGCCGTAACCAAAGTGCCGATACGCGGCCGGGTAGGGTTCAGGGTTCAGGGTTCAGCACGAACGACGCCCTGAGCCTTCGGCTCACAATCCTGCCGAGCCGAATGCTCGGGAACGCCTTTCCTGAACTCTGAACCCTGAACCCTGACCACTGAACCCTCGCTCACCGTAGAGGATTTGCGCGCCGCAAGAAGATTCTGATCGTTAGTAGTATAGGGTGCTCGGGCGAGCCCAGGCCGAAGATGCACGAAACGCTGGCTCTGAAGATGACGTTGCGACGGCTGATCCTTGACTCGCCGCAACTCGCGCTGCGAGCCCGATCGCTCCGCTCATCGCGCGCGGTCACTTGGGTGACGGCGTACGCGCGGCGATTCGGGCCGCACCGCGTGCGCGTCCAGGGCCTGCGGTGGCGGAGCGCGCCACAACCACACGACAGCTCTTAGTCCATGATCCGGTTCAGCTCACGCCACACGATCCGAAACCTCTGCAGCATCTCGTGCTTGATGGCGTACACGCGGTCGACCGACAGTCCAAGGTCGGCGGCCACTTTCTTGGGCGGCTCGCCGTTCAGCACGTAACGCTCGAATACCCTCCGATCGCGTACACGGACGCTCGGCAACGCATACAGACGATCCAGGCTGACCCGGAGCACCTCGCCTCGCTCCAGCTCTTCCCAGGCAGCGGGCTCGTCACATTGCGGCTCGGCCCGTACTGCTTCGCTTGCCGCCCGCGCTGCCTGGAACAGGCGTTTGCGCTGTTCGAGGATCTGGTTGTTCGTCACGGTCTTGAAGTAGTCGCGGAAGCGGCCGCGCGTGTGGTCGACCTTGAACTCGCCCCCCTGGATCAGCCGCACGAACGCGCCCATCACGTTTGACAGCACCTCGTCGGCATCCTGGCTGCGCAGGCCGGCATGCCGCGCGTAGCGATGCACGATCGGCCCATACAGCGCGAAGAACGTCCGCCACGCCCGATCGGCGCCGCGCGACATCTCGTCGAACATCGGCAGGTTGGTCCGCGGGAATTCAGACCCGAGCGACGATGGAGCGGTGCGGCTCAACGGCGTTCCCTTCCATTGCGGGCATAGACTGCGGTCACCATCGTAAATCGTTCTCCGGAACATCGACACAGGTGCGCGAAGCGGCCCGGAGGGAGCGGGCCGGTGAACGGTGCGGGACCCGGGGAGAGTGGGTCCCTCACAGTCCATATAGCGCGGGCGCGGCCAATTCTTCGCGAGACCTGGAGCCCGGTCGCGCCGTGCGGGGCCGCGTCTCCGCGTAAGCTATTGGGGCAACGAAGCTTACGGCGCTTTCGACTGTCGCGAAACCGACGCGGGCGCGTCGTGCCGCGGCTTCCATGCTCGCTTCGAGTCACGCCCTGAACCTCGATCGGGCACGCACGTGCAGGCCCGCCACGGTACGCTGCCGCAGCGCCGCCGCGATCGACTACGGGCAATCCCGCAAGGCGGTTCAGATTCGTCCGAAAAGTACCGATTGAACATGTGCGCCGCGAGCCGGTCCGCTTTTGAGAGCTGTGCGCCGGTGCAGCGCGGTTCGCGCCCGAGAGTCCGACGGTCGCGCGTCCGCGCTGCTCAGCCGACGCCCGGCATTGGTTCGGTCTCGCGCCGACGGAGTGCAGCCTGGGCATGGGCACGCGCCAACCGTGTCAGCTTGTGATCTGCTCTTTGGATCAGCGGCGGTTTGGCCTGCCGCTAACGCTGGTCCATCGAGTCGTGCGGGCGGTCGAAGTTACACCCGTGCCTAGTGCCGCGGATCGGATGCTTGGCATCATCAACGTCCAAGGGCAGGTCGTGCCGGTGATCAGCTTGCGGAAGTGCTTCGGCCTGCCCGACCGCGAGCCGGATGTGAACGATCAAATGGTGATCGCGCAGGCGTCGGCTGGGGCTGTCGCACTCGTGGTTGATGCCGTCGACGTCATCGAGTGTCTGGAAGAGGCCGCCGCGCCTTGGGCGGTCGGCCGGCTCGGATGTGAAGCGATGGGCAGAATCGTCGTGCAACGGGATGAGCTGGTCCTGCTCTGCGATCTCGACGGCCTGTTAGCGCTCGGGCAAGACCCGCACGCCGCCGCCGGCGCGCCCGACCTCGCGAGTGGCGAATGTGTGCTGGGAGTCAGCGGATGAGCGCGGACCTGACCAAGCTGGCGCCGAGGCTCAGCGAGTTGGTGTCGAGCAGCCTGGGGCTCCATTTTGGAGCGCAGCGCTGGCCCGAACTGGCCCGCGGAATCGAAGCGGCCGCGGATGAGTCCGGCGGTGCGGATAGCGTTGCCTTCGCGCAGCGCTTATTGTCGGTCCGACTGACGCGGCGAGAGGTTGAGCTGCTGGCGCGCCATCTCACCGTCGGTGAGTCGTACTTTTTCCGAGAGCGCGAGTGCTTCGCTGCGCTCGAGACGTGCATCCTTCCGCAGCTGGTCGGCGAGCGCCGCGGTGAGTCTCGACGCCTGCGAATCTGGAGCGCGGGCTGCTGCACCGGCGAAGAACCGTACTCGCTGGCCATGACGTTGACTCGCGCCATTCCCGATCTCGCGGAGTGGGACGTCGTCATTCTCGCTACGGACGTCAACGTGCGCTCCCTGGAGCTCGCGACGCGCGGTGAATTCGGCGAATGGTCGTTCCGCGGCGTCCCGTCGGCCGAAAAATTCGCATACTTCACCACGTCACGGGCCGGCCGTTACACCGTTGCGCCGCACATCCGCAGACTGGTGCACTTCAAGTACCTCAATCTGGCCGACGCATCTGCGTTTGGCTCGCCCGACCTGCTCGGCGCCTTCGACGTGATCTTCTGCCGAAACGTGCTCATGTATCTGACGCCGGACCACGCGCAGGGCGTCGCCGCGAGGCTGACTCGGGCGCTGAACGCGGGGGGCTGGCTCTTTGTCGGGGCGACGGAGACCTCGTCAACGTTGTTTCCGGACGTGCACAGCGTTCAGTTCCGTGGCGCTTTTGCCTATCGTCGGCCGATGGCGCAGCGGGGCGACGCCGCACGTGCGGGCGGGCAGCTCGACCAGGGTGCGCCGCCGCCTCGCGCTTTTGGCTGGCGTACCTTGAGCACGGACCGGTTGACGGTGGATCCGGCATTCCAGGCAGCGCCGGCGAGGCCTGCGGTGGACGCTGACGCACGTTTCGCCGCAAGCGCGGCGTCAGGCGAAGTCTGTAGCAGTGATTCGAGCGCCGCGCTGGCTTCCGATTCGGATGGGCTGTGCTGTCCGCGAGCTGAGGCCTCAGCTCTGGCTCGACTGGCGCGGACGTGCGCGGACCGGGGCGACTTGGACGAGGCGCTGTCCTGCTGCGACGCGGCGATCGCGGCCGACAAGCTCGAGCCAACAATTTACTACCTGCGGGCTGTCATTCTGCAGGATCACGGGCGGCCAGCCGAGGCGAAGGCATCGCTGCTGCGGGCGATCTATCTCGCGCCGGACTTCGTCATGGCGCATTTCCTGCTCAGCCACATCCTCGTACGGGAGGGCAAGCCGCACCGCGCCGCACGACACCTGGAGCGCGTTCAGAGCCTGCTCCGCGATGTGCCGTCCGACCGTGTGCTGCGCGAATCGGAGGGAATCTCGGCCGGGCGGTTGCTAGAAGTCGTTCGCGCAGGCCTGCGACCGGAGTTGGTGGCATGAACGATGTTGCGGACCACAAGCGCGACGTGTTGCGGGCGCGGGCACGGGCCTTGGCGCGTAGGCCGGACGCGCAAGCCGCGCCAGCTGCCAGCGTACACGTCGTTGAGTTCCGGCTGGCCGGCGAAGCGTACGCGATCGAGAGCGAGCTTGTTCGCGAGGTCTACCCGCTGCGAGAGCTCACGCCGCTGCCCTGCACGCCGGCGTTCGTGTTGGGAATCATCAACGTCCGCGGGCAGATCGTGGCCGTGATCGACCTCCGCAGGTTCTTCGATCTGCCGCTGACCGCGCTGACGGAGCTGAACAGAGTCGTCATTGTCGAATCCGACAAGCTGCAGGTCGCAATTCTGGCGGACGCGGTCGTGGGCGTGCGGTCCATTGCGCTGGCCGACTTGCAGCGGACACTGGCCACGCAGACCGGCATCTGTGCAGAGTACGTGCGCGGCGTCACCGCCGATCGGCTGACGCTGCTCGACGCCGACCGAATCCTGGCGGACGAGCGGATCGTGGTGAACGAGTCGGTCGAGGCATAGAGCGGGGACCCCAACCGCAAACAGTTCGCGGTTGTCCGGGACTCGCTGGCAGGAGCGTGCGTGTCCCGGATTGGGGACCCCATAGGGCTGGGAGAGTGTTTCATGCGCTGGTTCCTCAATCTGTCAACGCGGGCCAAGCTCTTGCTGGGCTTCGGACTGATGCTGGCCTTCCTCGCCGCCGTGATGGTGACGGCCTACTCGGCCATCAAGACGGTCGAAAACTCGCAGAGAGAACTGGACACGAGTTTCGCCAACGTCTCCGATCTGGCCACGCTCGAGAGCAACCTTAATTCCAACCGTGTGGCCGTGTTGAACATGCTGATCGCGGCGGACAAGTCCGGCCGGGCGGCGTGGGTTCAGGACATCCGCGCGCGCACCGGTGAGTCCGATGACGCGATGCGGCGGCTCATCGACCGCAATCGGTCGCAAGCTGCGTATGCGGACTTGTTGGCGAAGTACGAGGCGCAGCGGACCGCATTCAGGCAGGCGCGCGAGCAAACGATTTCGCTGATCGACAACGACAGGCTCGACGAAGCACAGCAGGCTGCGATGGGCGATCAGAGCCAGCGATACGTGAACCTTCGCTCCATCGCGGGCGATCTGAGCGCGATGGCTGAGCGCGACGTTCGCGTTGCGGTCGCCCGGTCTGCGCAGGTCATTAGTCAGACAACCTTGCTGTTTATCGTGATCGCGGTGGTCGCGCTGGTGATCGGTGGTGTTATGGCCGTCATGCTCAGCCGCAGCATCGCCAACCCGCTCAAAGACATCTGCGGCGCGGCCGAGAGAATCGCGGTCGGTGACCTGACGTCCGAATTGCCGCGCGACGATCGCGGTGACGAGGTCGGCGCGTTATCGAAGGCATTTCGCCGCATGACGCAGTCGCTGCACGGCACGGCCGCCGTCGCGGAGCGGATTGCGCAAGGCGATTTGAGAGTCGAGTTCAAGCCGCAATCGGAGCGCGACCGCGTCGGGAACGCGCTGGCCGGCATGATCGCCAACCTGCGCACGATTACGCGCGACATCGCCGAGGGTACCAGCGTGCTGGCCGCCTCGGCCACGCAAATCGTCGCATCGTCAACGCAGCTCGCCACCGGTTCGGCCCAGACCGCCACGGCGGTCGGCGAAACGACCACCACGGTCGAGGAAGTGCGTCAAACAGCCCAGGTGGCCACGCAAAAGGCCAAGTACGTGTCCGAGAGCGCGCAGAACGTTTCCAGCATCGCGCAAGCCGGCCGCAAGAACACCGAGGAGACCGGTGAGGGGATGAATCGCATCCGTGAGCAGATGGACTCGATCGCCCAGAGCATGGTGCGGCTCAGCGAACAGACACAGGCCATCGGCCAGATCATCACGACCGTCGATGACCTGGCGCAGCAGTCGAACCTGCTGGCGGTGAACGCCTCGATCGAGGCGGCCAAGGCCGGCGAGCAGGGCCGGGGCTTTGCCGTGGTAGCTCAAGAGGTCAAGAGTCTGGCGGAGCAGAGCAAGGCCGCCACGACGCAGGTGCGCACCATTCTCAATGACATTCAGAAGGCCACCGGGGCGGCCGTCATGGCGACCGAACAGGGCGCCAAGGCCGTCGAAGCGGGGGGCCGCCAATCGGTTCAGGCGGGCGAGTCGATCCTGACCCTGGCCAACAGCGTGGCCGAGGCGGCCCAGGCGGCCACGCAGATTGCCGCATCAAGCCAGCAGCAACTGATCGGGATGGACCAGGTCGCGGTGGCCATGGAGAGCATCAAGCAGGCCAGCAGCCAGAATGTCGATAGCGCCAAGCAGTTGGAGCAGGCGGCCCACAACCTGGACGGGCTTGGCCGGCGGCTGCGAGAGCTGATCGAGAAGTTCGACCTCTAGGAGTCGCTCCTGTGAGATGGTTCGTCAACCTATCGACGCGCACCAAGCTGTTCGTCAGCTTTGGTTTGATGGTCGGGTTCCTGGCGGCCACGATGCTCGTCGCTCTTCGAAGCATCGACCGCATTCAGGCCTCGCAGCGGACTTTGTTCGACGACGACTTCACCGTGGCCATGGAGCTGGCCGAGCTGCGAAACCAGCTCACGCGGCAGCGCTCCCAGTTGCTGGAGATGTCCTTAACGACCGACCTCAAGGCACAGGAAGCGATCGAGCGCGACATTCGCGACCGGGCCGGGGCGATTGATGTGCGCCTGGCGGCGATGTCCGCCGCCAAGGGCTGCGATCCCAGGCTGTTGGCCGAGCTGACGACCATTCTGCGCGAATCTCGTCAAGCACGCAACACCGAGTTTGCCCTCATCTACGAGGGCAAACTCGACCAGGCCCGGCAGTTGACGCTCGGGGCGCAGGACGAACGCTTCGACAGGATTCACCAGTTGTGCACATTGCTGGAGAGCAACGCCAAGGAGCGTGCCCGTGCGGGCGTGGTTGAATCGCAGCGCCGCGCCGATGATACGCTGCGCGTGTTCCAGACGATCGGCGGTACGGTGCTCGGGCTGGCCGTGGTGCTCGCCTGGTCGCTCAGCCGAATCACGGCCCATCCCCTCAAGCGGATCTCCGATGCGGCCGAGCGCGTGGCCTCCGGCGACCTGACCGTCAGCCTGCCCGTGGAGCGCCGTGCGGATGAGGTCGGCCGGCTGGGGCGAACGTTTGGCAAGATGGTCGAGAGCTTGCGCGGCATCACGACGGAGCTTTCCGAAGGAGTCGGGGTGCTGGCGGCGTCCGCGTCCCAGATTGTGGCTTCGTCCACGCAGCTCGCTTCGGGTTCGGCCCAGACCGCCACGGCGGTCGGTGAAACGACCACGACGGTCGAAGAGGTGCGCCAGACGGCTCAAGTGGCCACCCAGAAAGCCAAGTACGTCTCCGATAGCGCCCAGAACGCCTCCACGATTGCCCAGACTGGCCGCAAGAACACTGAAGCGACCGGTGAGGGGATGGGCCGCATCCGCGAGCAAATGGACTCGATCGCCCAGAGCATGATGCGGCTCAGTGAGCAGACTCAGGCGATCGGCCAGATCATCACGACCGTCGATGACCTGGCGCAGCAGTCGAACCTGCTGGCGGTCAACGCCTCGATCGAAGCGGCCAAAGCCGGCGAGCAGGGCCGGGGCTTTGCCGTGGTGGCTCAAGAGGTCAAGAGTCTGGCGGAGCAGAGCAAGGCTGCCACGACGCAGGTGCGCACGATTCTCAACGATATTCAGAAGGCCACCGGGGCGGCCGTCATGGCGACCGAACAGGGCGCCAAGGCCGTCGAAGCGGGAGGCCGCCAATCGGTTCAGGCGGGCGAGTCGATCCTGGCTCTGGCCAACAGCGTGGCCGAAGCGGCCCAGGCGGCGACACAGATTGCCGCATCAAGCCAGCAGCAACTGATCGGCATGGACCAGGTCGCGGTCGCCATGGAGAGCATCAAGCAGGCCAGCAACCAGAATGTCGATAGCGCCAAGCAGTTGGAGCAGGCGGCTCACAATCTCGATGGGTTGGGACGACGGCTGCGTGAGTTGATCGCAAAGTTCGAAGTGTAACGCGCGAGTGGTTTGCATGACGCAGAAGGACGACGAATTCCTGGCCAAGCTCCGGGCCGCGTTCCAGGTCGAAGCCCGCGAGCATCTCGAGGCGATCTCGGCCGGTCTGCTCGAGCTGGAGAAGGCCGCTGACGTCGAGCGTCGGCAGGAGCTGGTCGCGCAGGTGTTTCGCGAGGCCCATAGCCTGAAGGGCGCCGCCCGGGCCGTGAACCTGAGCGAGGTCGAAGCCATCTGTCAGTCGCTCGAGAGCGTGTTGGCTGCCTGGAAGCACCGGGCGATTGAGCCTGTTGCCGAATCGCTCGATCCGCTGCATCGGGCGATCGACTTCATCGGAAGCGTCGTTGGGGACCGCGGACAGAGCGCGGATGGAGATCGAGTTGCGGGACTCAGCATCGGCGAGGCGGCGCTGCACACGCTCGATGATGTCTCTGGGTTGCTGCGAGATCTCGCCCAGCTCGAAGCACATGCGGCCCAAGTGGCGCCGCTACGTCCTGCGCCCCGCACCGCCTCGGATGCTGCTCAACGGGCGGCGAAGACCGAACCATCGCCGTCTGCACCGGCTGCACCTGCGGCCGATGCCGGGCGCGAGAACGTCACGGGGGACCCGGGCGCCGCAACGCCGATCGGATCGGCGTTGGGGAGCCCCACGAACCGCGACGGGGCGCGGTTGGGAACCCCTTCGCGGAGTCAGGATCGCGCCGAGACCCTGCGGATTTCGACCGCCAAGATCGACAGCCTCCTGCGTCGGGCGGAGGAGCTGTTGTCAGCCAAACTCAGCGCCAACCAACGGCTCAGCGAGCTGCGCGGTGTGGCCGAGACGCTGGACGTTCTGGAACGCGAATGCGGTAATCGCAGTTTCGTGGCCGAGCTCCGCAGCCGTATGGCCGAGCTCGTGAAGTCGGCCGATCTGGACCGCCGGGCAGCGGCTGGGATGATCGACGCCCTTCTCGAAGACGCCAAGAGGCTGCGCATGCAGCCGTGCGCGACGCTGTTCGCGATGTTTCCCAAGCTGGTGCGCGACCAGGCCCGCGACCAGACCAAAGAGATCGACCTCGACATCCGCGGCAGCGACGTCGAGATCGACAAGCGCATCCTGGACGAGATCAAAGACGCGATCATGCACTTGCTGCGCAACGCTGTCGACCACGGCATTGAGCGCCTGCCGGAGCGGGCCGCCCGGAACAAACCGCTGCGCGGAACGATCCGTCTGGCAGCCTCGCAGGTGGAAGGCAACAAAGTCGAGATCCAGGTGGCCGATGACGGGGCGGGCATCGACTTGGCCAGCGTCGCCGCGGCCGCCGTCCGGCACGGGGCAGTCGACGAGGCGGCAGCTCGAGACCTGAGTGAGGCCGATGCGCTCGCGCTCATCTTTCAGGCGGATGTGTCCACGGCCGACGCGGTCACAGCCATATCCGGCCGTGGCCTGGGGTTGGCCATCGTCCGCGAGCGAGTCGAGCGGCTGGGTGGCCGCGTCGTGGTAGAATCCAGCGTCGGAACGGGGACCACGTTCCGGCTGCTGCTGCCGCTGACGCTGGCGACGTTCCGGGGCATCCTGGTGCGGGTAGCCGATCAGGTGTTCGTGGTGCCCACGGCCCAGGTCGAGCGCGTCGTCGGGACGGCAGCGGCCGAGATCGGCACGGTTCAGAACCGGCCCACCCTCCGCCTGAATGGCCGCCCTGTGCCACTGACGCGGCTGGACGAAATCCTGGAGTTTCCGCGCTCGGCCGAGCGGTCGGCGGCCGACCAGGTCCTGGCTGTCGTCATCCGGGATGACTCCAATGGCCTCGTACCGGCCGGCGCTGGCGAGCGACGCGTCGGATTCCAGGTCGACGCTGTGCTGGAAGAGCAAGAGGTCCTGGTCAAGCGGCTGGCGGCGCCGTTGGCGCGCGTGCGGAACATTGCCGGGGCAACTGTGCTCGGTTCGGGGCGCGTCGTCCCGGTCCTCAACGTCAGCGATCTGCTGAAATCCGCAGTGAACCTTCGCGGCAGGCCGGCACTGGCTGAACAGCCTGCTCACGAATCCGCTGGGCCGCGTCCGCCCGAAAGTGAACCGATGGGCCGGCGAAGGGCGATTCTGGTCGTGGAGGACTCCATTACTGCCCGCATGCTGTTGAAAAACATCCTCGAATCGGCCGGTCATCGTGTCAGAACGGCCGTTGACGGCGTGGACGCCTTCACGCAGCTCCGCACGAACGGGTTCGACTTGGTCGTATCGGACGTGGAAATGCCGCGCATGAACGGCTTCGACCTGACCACCAAGATCCGCGCCGACAAGCAGCTGGCCGATCTCCCGGTCGTGCTGGTGACCGCGCTGGCGTCGCGCGAAGATCGCGAGCGCGGCGTCGACGTTGGCGCCAATGCCTACATCGTCAAAAGCAGCTTCGACCAAAGCGATCTGCTGGCGGTTGTCGAGAGCCTGGTGTGACGCATGAGCGATCGGCGCATTCGAGTTCTGGTGGTGGAGGACGCACGCGGCTTGGGAGTTCCCAACCATCCCGGCGCGCCGGGACGCGCGGTTGGGGACACCGCGCCCCAGCGGAACCAACGTCTAATGGCGGACCTGCCGGGGTTTGTCGCGTCTGGTTCGTCCTTGGCCGAGTTGCTCCGGTCCGATGGCATGATCGACGTGGTCGGCGTGGCCGATACCGCGGCGCGGGCCATGGAGCTTCTGGCGCGTCACCGGCCGGCCATCATCACCGTGGACGTCGAGCTGAAGCACATCAGCGCCTATGAACTGACCCGCCGAATGATGGAGACATACCCGATTCCGGTTGTGATCGTCAGCGGGCACTGGAGCAGCGATCACGTGGCGACGACGCTGGCCGCCATGGAGGCCGGCGCCGTGGCGGTGGCCACGAAACCGGGCGAGCCGGGCTTGGAAATCGCGGCCGTGGAGACGATGCGTGCCCAATCCGCTGAGGCCACGCGGCGGTTGATTCAGACCGTCAAGACCATGTCGGAAGTCCGCGTCGTCCGCCGCCGCCGCCGCGGCGAAGGGGGACTCCCGCCGCAGGCCGATCGCGGTTGGGAACCTCAGACCGTACCACCGCCCGTTTCGTCCACGATGAGTTTCCGCCCGCGCGAGATCGGTGTGGTCGCCATCGGCGCTTCGACCGGCGGGCCCCTGGCGCTGCAAACGATTCTCTCACGAATCCCGCGGGACTTCCCTGCGCCGCTGTTAATCGTGCAGCACATCGCGCCGGGGTTCCTTCCGGGTCTGGCCGAATGGCTGACAACCACGACTGGGTTCCCGGTCCACGTCGCCGCCCGGGGCGACATGCTGTTGCCCGGGCAAGCCTGTCTGGCGCCGGACGGAAGTCACATGGGCATCGGCGCTGACGGGCGCATCGCCCTGCGGCCGCCGGTGGTCAACGGAACCCCGCTCGCGAGCAGCCCGCGGTTGGAGACCGCCAACAACGGACCATGCCCGTCGATCTCGCACTTGTTCGCCTCGGTCGGCCAAGCGTTCGGGGCGCGCGCCATTGGTGTGCTCTTGAGCGGCATGGGCGGCGACGGCGCCGAGGAACTCAAATTGATGCGCGAGCGCGGAGCGCTGACCGTCGTCCAGGATCGTGAAAGTTGTGTGGTGTACGGCATGCCCGCTCGGGCCATAGCTATCGGCGCGGCGTCCAGCGCGCTGGCGCCTGATGCGATAGGGATTCTGTTGGCCGACGTGGTGGCGAGGAACCCAAAGCTGGAAACTAGAAACGAGGTGTGGTCTGCGGCCATCGCTCGTTTCCGAGTTTCAACCGACCAGAGGTGGAACGGTGAGTGAGCGCACAGAGATCCTGATCGTGGAGGACAGCCGCACGCAGGCCGAACTACTACGGAATCTGCTGGAAGCGCGGGGTTGGCCGGTGGTCGTGGCCGGCGACGGGCACCAGGCGTTGGCCGCCGCCCGCAAGCGCCGTCCGACGCTGATCATCAGCGACATCGACATGCCTGAGATGGACGGCTACGAGTTATGCCATGCCGTCAAGCAGGATCCGCAGCTCGCCGATACGCCGGTCATCCTGCTCACGTCGCTGTCCGACCCGGCCGATGTGCTGCGCGGCCTCGAGGCCCGCGCCGAATACTACTTGACAAAGCCCTTCGACAAAGCGTTCCTGGTGGCCCGAGTCGAATCGGTCCTGAGCGAAGCCGAGGCGCCGCGCAGCGACGTGGTCGGGCAGCCGCTCGAGGTGGTCTTCGACGGGCACCGCCGCATCGTCACGGCCGAGCGCCGCCAAATCCTGAACCTGCTGCTGTCGACGTACGCCAACGCCGTGCAGCGCAACCGCGAGCTGATCCAGACGCAGAACGAGCTGATGTGGGCCAACGAAGCACTAAGCGCTCAGACGGCCAAGCTCCGTCAAAGCGAAGAGCGCTACCGGGCCATCGTCGAGCAGACCCGCGACGGAATTTGCTTGATCGACGTGCCCAGCCGCCGCGTGCTGGAGAGCAACGCCGCTTTGCAGAAGCTGCTCGGATACACGGGCGACGAGCTGGAGCTGCTGACCATCGATGACATCGTCGGGCCGGATCAGGCGGCCCTTGACGCCGCTTCATCGGCGTTGGCGTCCGGGGTCCCCAACCGCGATCTGTTTGCGGTTGGGGTCCCTTCCGCTCAGACGGCCGCCGATGCGTGGTTCCGCGGCGTCCTCAACGCCGATCTGGCCTGTCCGACAGCCCAGTCGTACCGCCGCAAGGACGGTTCGCTGGTCGACGTCGAGCTGAGCGCCGGGGTCATCACATACGGCGGCCGGCAGGTCGTGTGCAGCGTGGCCCGCGACATCACCGAGCGCAAGCGCTTCGAGTCCGAGCTGCAGCGGGCCAAAGCTGCGGCGGAGTCGGCCAGCGGAGCCAAGAGCGAGTTCCTGGCGCACATGAGCCACGAGCTGCGCACGCCGCTGAACGGCGTGATCGGCATGACGGACCTCCTGCTGCGGACCGAGCTCGACGCGACGCAGCAGCGCTACGCGTCGTTGGCCAAGTCATCGGCCGACAGCCTGCTGGGCCTGATCAACGACGTTCTCGACCTCTCGAAGATCGAAGCCGGCAAGCTGGAACTCGAGTACACCGCGTTCGATCCGCGCGGCGTCGTGGACAGCGTGGTCGCTTCGCTGTCGGCGCGGGCTGAAGCCAAGAAGCTGGGGCTGGCGGCCAGCGTGCATCCGGCCGTGCCGCAAGAGTTGCACGGCGACCCCAACCGCTTGCAGCAGGTTTTGGTGAATCTCGTCTCGAACGCCGTCAAGTTTACCGAGCACGGCGGCGTCGCCGTGAGTGTCACGCTCGAAGAGGAGGTCGACCGGCTGGCCACTCTGCGATTTGCCGTCAGCGACACCGGCATTGGCATTCCGGCTGACCAGCAGGTGCGCCTGTTCGCACCGTTCTCGCAGGCCGACGCCTCGACCACGCGCCGCTTCGGCGGCACAGGCCTGGGGTTGGCCATTTGCAAGCAGATTGTGGAGATGATGGGCGGTGCGATCGGGCTGGTCAGCGAGCCCGCCGTCGGTTCCACGTTCTGGTTCACCGCGCCCCTGGCCGCACGGCGCGGGGTCGTTGCGGCCGGCGCCGCGGGCGCAACGACCGTCGGGGTGCGCCTCGGTCCACCAGCGCCCGGCGTGTCGGCCGGCCCTCGTCTGGACGCGCCGATTTCGCGCCGGGTCACCGCCGCCCGCATCCTGCTGGTTGAGGATGACAACGTCAGCCGCGAAGTCGCCGCCACGATTCTCGCTGCGGGCGGGTACGCGCTCGACACCGCCATGGACGGCGCCGAGGCGGTCGAGGCTGTGCGCGACCGCTGTGCGCGGGCTGCGTCCAATTCCGCCTCGGGGCGGCCGTGTGCGCCGTATGACCTGATTTTGATGGACTGTCAGATGCCGATCATGGATGGCTACGAGGCTACGCGCCAGATTCGCCAGATCGAGCACACTCTGCTGGCCGGTAGCCGGATGCCAATCGTGGCCATTACCGCGAGCGCTGTGAAAGGCGACCGAGAGCGGTGCCTGGCAGCCGGCATGGACGACCATATCAGCAAGCCGCTCAATCCCGCCCGGCTCCTTCAGCTCATCGAATCACAGCTCGCCAAGCGCCGCCGGGCACGGCGCGCCGAAACGGAAGCACGGGTCCCCGATGCCCGCAGCGTTGCGCCCGTTGGTTGACGGAGGCGCTACGGTTCTCAGACGGCACATCACACGGATGCCGCCGTGATCGCCAGTACGTTATCGAGTAAGCGGTCCGCCAGAAGCTGCATTTGTGGCTCATGAGCTGCGCACTCGCGAACGACTTGACCACCACTCTTCCCGACACGAGGCAGTTCGTGCTCGTATACTGAAGCCCACAGCCTGGCCTCCTGAGCGCTCACTTCGAGGTGAATGATGATCCCGAATACGTTGGCGAACCGAAACATCTGGTTGGGGCAATGCTCGCCTTCGACCAGCCGAATGGCGCCGTCGGGAATCTCAATCACGTCCTGATGCCATTGAAAGGCAGGAAAACGGTCGGGAATCCGCAGCAGAATCGGGTCAGCTTGGCCTGCCGCTGTCCGGCGCATTTCGTTCACGCCGATTTCCATGACCGGATTGCGTACGACGCGCGCCCCGAGCACTCGCGCCAAAAGCTGACCACCGCAGCAGATGCCGAGACACGGCCGCTGCAGGCGCACGAGCCGCTCCAAGAACCGGAGCTCAGCTTGGAGGAACGCATGCTGGTCCGCGTCGACTGCGCGGAGCGGCGTGCCGCCGACGAGAACCAGCTCGTACGCATCGGCCGGGGGAAACGCACCGCCGCGATAGGCGCGAAAGACTTCGTAGGCCATCCGGCGTTCCTGCAGGTACCGCTCATACCGGCCAAGTGGCTCCGCCTCGCAGTTCTGGATGATGAGCAGGCTCATGACGCTGTCGCGTTCGTCGCGGACACCTGTGTCATCGAGGACGAATGGACGAATTCCACGACCGCGGCCCGAACGTCGGCAATCTGATCGCTCACCCAGATGAAATGGCCGCAGTCCTCGACCACCATGAGACGAGCGCCAGGGACGGCATTCGCCACAAATTCAGCGTGGTCAAACGGAACATTTCCGTCGTGCCGGCCGTGGACGACGAGCGTCGGGCAGCGGATGGCCGTAAGGTCGTACTCCTTGATCGTGGCGAATTGCTGCAAATCGTTGACCAGGCCGGCTTTGCGCAAACTGAAGGGGAAGGCCGAAGCGAGCAGTCCCCGTAACCACTCAAACTTGGTCGAATCCTTTGCAATCTGGCCGGCGCGACGGCGGGCGACATCGGCGTCGAATGCCTCACCCGCCTTGAGAAGGTGATGGACGAGCCATCGCGGGCGCCACGGGGCGATGATCTGGACGCCCCAGACGAGCAGATCGACTCGCCACACGCCCATCCGCGAGAACACGATGCCGGCCAGCGCGTTGTCGGTCGTCCGGGCCGGCTGAGTATGTGCCTTGGAGATGGCGGCCAGCATCGCCAGCGATCGCGTCAGGTGGGTGTGGCGGATGGCAAACTGAAGCGGCGTGGGCCCGCCGCCGGACACGCCGATGACGGCCGCGTTGGAGATGCCGAGTTCGCGCAGGAGTTCCGCGGCGGCGTCGGCCCCGTCCGCCGGAGTGCGTCCGGTTGCGAGCGGCGTGCGCAAATAGCCGACGCGCGACGGCGCGATGATGCGGGCGGGCCGCGCCAGGAGTTGCTCGCCCAGCGCCAGACAGCGGGCATACGTCGGTCTGGCGCCGTCGCGCGACAGCAGGTCGACGGCCAGCACGACGCCCTGATCCCATCCGCCCATCCCGCCATGAAACATGAGAACGGCCCGCCCGTCGCCCACCGACGCATACTCGAGCGGTCCGCGGCTGGTCTGAATGACCCGGCTGCCGGCGCTCAGCCGGACCGATGCGCGGCGCCGCGCTACGACAAACGTCACGAATGCCGCACCAATCAGAATCGCCGCGGCCGCTGCGACATAGCTCATCATCGTGCGGATTCTCTCGGCCGCGTGTTCGACAGAGCGTCGGGCGCGCACGGAGTGCGTTCGCGCTGCGGGCTAGTCACGCCCAGCAGATTCGACGCGCTGCGGCTCGGCGTGGCTTGCGCCAAGCGTCCGCGTCAGGCCGATGACGGCCCAGGCCGTTCCCCAATCGTTGGCGACGACGTATGCCGCGCCGTGCTTTTCCTCGAGCGTGCTGGGCACGTTCCAGGCGGCATTCGAACGTTGTGTCTGCGCCAAAAAGTCCCACGCGCGCTGAACGGCCGGCTCACGCCGTTGTGGCTCGACGAAGGAGAGCCCGTACAGGGCGTATCCCGTGCCCAGTGCGTCACTTGGGCCGTCCAATCGCCAGCCCCAACCGCCGTTGTTGTTCTGCGAACGGAGTAGCTCGTCGAGCAGACGCGCACCGCCGCCGGAGCCCTCGTCGCCTTGAGCGGCCGTCAGGTATCGAAGAACGAGGTGCTCGATGCTCGCGCTATTGCCGTCCGACTTGAGCGCCTTAAGCGCACGGCGGCGGGCGGTGGCCACGGCTTCGTCCTCGGCGCCGGAAAGCGCGTGTAGCGCCCACAGTGTGCTCGCCTCATGCGTCTCGGCTTTTGCTTCGATTCTGGTCGGGGAGTTGACCCTGACCGTGCCACAAGCCGTCCGGCTGTTGCCCGAGCAGCAGCAGCTTCAGAAGCCGCTCGTCCGCACGACCCTCCGAGTAGTCCGACCGTCCGCCCGCCAACAGCATCTGGTAAATCTCGTCGCCCCGCACCCGTGCCCGCTCGGCGTTTCCGTCGGCGTCGCCCGTGCCGCGAAGGACAAAGTCCACCGCCCATCGGTTCCATTCCGCCAGCCGTCCGTCCGTTTCGTTGCCGGCCGCCCGAGCCGCATTCATCGCCCACAGTGCGTGGGGAACCTGGTGGCACGAGGTACACTTTTTCTCCTCAATCCAAGCCCCCGTCTGCTGCGCCAGGTACGGCAGCGCTTGCCGCACGACTCGTCGCGCGGCGGCTTCGGATCCGCGCGGCTCAGCTCCGTCCTCGGCCTGTGCCCAGGACGCCGCGCCGAAGGCTGCCAAGCCGGCGCCGACCGAGAGCAATGACACGAGCGCGCTGTTCGTTTGAGGTTGCTTCCGCATGATGGACACCTCGATTAAACCCTCCACTGGAGCCAGAGTCCATCATAATGGCAACTGGGTCCCGATGCGACCCATCGTGAGAATTCGACGCCTCAGCTGCTCTGAATCTCAGAGTCCGCCCCCGCAGGACACGCTGCCGTCCCTTGGCGATTGACGGTTCGGCACACTTGGCCGAGAATTGATCGTGTTGAATGGGCCGATGGTTCGGCTCCGCGAGGCCTCGATCACACGATGCAGCCCTACGGCGTCGCTACAAGTCGATCGTTCCACGTCGCGCGCCGTTTGGCGTGGGCCGGCCTGCTGATCGCGCACGGCTACTGGTTTGCAAAGTCGCTGCTATCTCCGGCGTCCGCGACCAGCTCGCCTGTGCTGCTGGGGCTGGCCCTGGCGTTCTTCACGCTGAAAGTGGTCGACGTGCGTTGGCTGCGCGTTCCCGGTCATCGCCGCGCGATCGTGTGTTTCGCGCTGGTCGTCGTGCTGCTGCACAGCCAGGTCCTCGCCCCGATCCTCCCGCACGATGCTTCCATGGCCTGGCTCGCATTGCCGGCCGAGGTCGTGACGGTGATCGCCGTGCGAGTCGCAGTCGTCTTGTTCGTCTACCGCTTGCTTTGGAGATTGGCGCGGACCCGATTGAACTCGGCTCTCGCGCGGCTCGACGCATCGCAGTCGTGGGCCGGTTTCATCCATCAGCGTGAGCGCACGCTGGTTGCGACGCCACTTCGCGGTCCGCCGGCCGGGCGGCTCTAACTCATCGGGCCGTCCCAGAATCGTCGTACGCGATTCGTAGCGGAATCAGAACCCACCGTGTCCCGCCGCGCCGGGATGGGCGCGCGAAGTCCGCCGAAGCGCTGGCGCTTATCGAGGCCCGCCCCGTCCTGGCGCGCCGGGACAGGCGGGCTTGAATCTCTGGCCAAGCTGCGGGTGCGTCATCCGCAGCGTTCAGCAACCACTCGATCATTGAGGTACGTCCCGGTCAGCGCCGGGCACGTCCCAGGAGCTGGTAGAAATGAAGCGAACTATGCCGTTGAACATTGGTTTCGTGTGTGGTCTCTCGTTGGTCCTCGCCGCGGCCGCGTCCACGGCCGAGGCAGCCATCGTCCCGTTCACCGAGACGTTTGCAGGCGGCGCCGCCAACTGGTTCGACGGTCCCGGCACGGCCGTGGTCGACTGGAACGCGGCCGGCGGCCCGGGCGGCAGCGCGTACGTCTCATCCTCCGGCGGCTTCCTTACCGCCAACACCGATGACCCGGTCCTGTTCTTTCGCGCTCAGGACGAGTTCGGCAGCAGCGGCGGGGCCTTCGTGGGCAACTGGATCGCGGACGGTGTGAACCAGTTCTCGGCCTGGGTCCGGCACGACGCCGGCGTGCCGCTGAACTTCTTCACTCGGTTCGCCAGCCCGAACAACTTTCCGGCCGCCAACCAGGTGTTCTTTCAGCCGGTGCCCAGCGGCACGTGGACGCAGCTCGTGGCCCTGCTGCCGAACCCCACGCTGATTTTCGAAGGGCCGTTCACGTACCAGCAAGTGTTCAGCAACATCGGCCACGTGCAGATTGGTGTGACGACGCCGGCCTCGCTGGCCGGCATGGATGAAACGTTTGTGTTCGATCTGGACGACGTCAGCATCGTTCCGGAGCCCATGGGGCTCTGGCTGCTCGGCCTCGTCGGCCTGGCGCTGCTGAAGCGGCGCTCGCCAGCCGATATGACCGAGCGCGATGCGTAGCCATTTAGGGTGGCATGGCCGAGGGGACCCCTTGCGCTTGGGCATGCCACACGTGGCGCTCGTTCGCGCACGGTGATTTCGTACACTGCGCGACACATGTCACGGGTGGCATGACATGCCAACCGCTCGGAGGCTACGCATCGCGCACGGTGATTTAGGGTCGACTTCGTCGCCGCCCGTTGGCAGCGCCGGAGAGATCGCTGAATTGGACCATGTGACGAAGTGCGATCGTCCGCCAGTCCCGCGCGATGCGATAGCCTCCAGAGTCCTCCTCAAACGCGGTCGGCATCACGGCGCTGCTGCGGCCCACGATCACCATGCCCGTGTTCCGGACGTCGATCGACGTTCCGTCTGACAAGTGAATGCGAAACGGTCTGAATGGCTCATCGGCGAGTCGACGCATGAGATCGCTGGCACGCATGCCCCTATTATTGTAGGAACGGCAGAAGACGTCCACCGGTCGGGACGACCCTCGTGTCGATCGCGTTGAGCTGGCGCACCGGCCGGAGCGCCGGGCTTGGGCACGCCACGCTTCGGCGCGACTTCCCGCACGCTGAAGCTCAGTCCTTCCTGGCCGGCGGCTCCAGCTCGAACGCGAGCGTGGCCGTTTCTCCCGGCGTTACGGTGACCTTGGCCTCGTTCGTGCCGTAAACTTCATGCCACGCCTCGATCGTGTACTCGCCGGGCGGCAGGTTCTTGATCGACCAGACCCCGTCCTTGGAAGTCACCGCGAAGTACGGATGGTCGAATACGCCGCACCAGGCGTCCATCCACGGCGGCCGCAGAGTCCCATCGCGCACGCCCGCTAGTTGGATGCACCTGACGGGCGAGTCCTGTCCCGCATTCACCCACACTTTAACCTCTTCCGGCGGCGCCCCGATTCCGCTATAATCGCACCTCGAGTCAGAGATCCACGCTCAACCCCGTCGCTGGAGGGTCAGGCAGGTGTGGCTCGTCGCGTCAAGACGCGCTGGTCGTTCCCGCCCAAATCTCAGGAAGACGACGCTTGTCCACGTGGGCGCTTCTCCCCGGCCCAATGGAGAAACAAACATGGTCCGCATGACGGTAATTAGACTCGCACTCGTTTGGTTCTCGGCCGCAGGCGTTGCCCGAACGTCGCTGGCCGCCACCACGATCGAAGTGAACGTCGACGGTAGCTTCGTTCCACTGGACAAGGCCGTCGTGGCGACGGCGACGCCCGAGATTCGCATTGTGCGCGACGTCGATGTCCCTTCGAACTTCAGCGTTCTGCTGACGCGCGAGGATGGCCGGGCGGGTTTCGGAGGCGCCGGCCAACCGCTCTATGGGCAAACGTCTGCGGGCAGCGGAACGCTGCTCCAGGAAGTCGGCCCCAACACCTACCAGGGTGTCGTTCCCGCGCTGGTCGGCGTTAATTCGATCCACATTCAGCCCTCAGGCGGCGGCGCGGATTTCGTTGCCGCGGCCATGCTGAACTACTCGCGCGGCTACGAGGACATCAACGGCAACGGCCAACTCGACTTCGACGAGGACGCCAATGGCGACGGCGTCTTGTCTTCGGGCGAGGACGCCAATCTCAACGTGCTGCTCGACTTCAATGAAGACACCAATGGCAACGGAGTGCTCGACACGGGCGAGGACTTCGACCAAGACGGCCTGCTTGATCCCGATGAGGACCTGAACGGCAACGGCGTGCTGGACGCAGCGCGGAGCCTGCCGGTCAACGCGCTGGTGAGTCCTACACTCGTGACCGGGGCCGACGGCGAACCGCAGAAGGCCGACTCGGTGCTGGTCGAGTTTTTGGCCGGCACTTCAGATGCGCAGCTCAGTGCGTTCTTCGAGTCGATGCCGACGCTGCGACCCCTCAGCCTTCGTCCGGTCGGGATCCTTGTTGATGAGATCATCGGGGCCCGAGTCTTGACCGCACGGATCCTGGACGGCACGCCGCCCGATGAAGCGGCTGCCATCCTGAATGGCCTACCGCCTGGCGATACGACCATTCCGCCACCGACGCCGCCTCCGCCGCCGGTACGCTTCGCGACGCCCAACTTCGTGTCGGAATTCAGCCTCATCGCTGGCGAGGCCATGCCACAGCGGCTGCGGGCCGGCGCGGCGCCCAATGGGGGCGATGCGTACAACGCGAACAGGGGCGGCTTCGACGACGACGGCGATGTGTGTGGTCCCGGCCTCGGCGGGCCGTGCGACGAGACCGAGGTAGCGCTGCAGCACTGGTTCTGTCAGACCTTTGCGGCGCACAGACTGCTGGCCATGTTGCCGACCGCCGCGGCCCCCCAGCATGTGGCCGTCATCGACAGCGGATTCGGCAATGGAGCGGCCGATCTGCCGGACATCCCGCAAGCACGGTTCATCAATCCGCGCAACGAAGTCGTGCGGCCCATGGGCTGGAACGGCCCCGGTTCGATGGCCATTGCGGCCGGGAACCCGGCCACCATCGCCGGGATTCCTGAATGGATTCCCACGGGCCCAATGACCACGTTTGTCCATGGCACGCACACGGCCTCACTGGCGGCAGGGAACGGGACGACGCTGGTCCTTGGGATGGGCAACCGCGTCGGCGTGCGGCCCGTACGAATCGATGGCAGCGCGGCCGACATTAACGCGGCTCTGACCACATTGGGCGGCGATGGGAATGTGTCTGTCGTCAGCATGTCGCTCAAGTTCTGCGCCCCCGCGGCCAGTGCCGCGGCGGGCATGACCCGCGTGCGGGCCCGCCGAACCGCAATTCGGGCTGGCCTAGCCGCCGTGAACGCACGCAACCCGGTGCTTGTTGTCTGCGCCGGGAATGAGGCCGAGAGCACGGAGCGCGCTTACCCGGCGCTTTTCAGCGTACCGGCCCAGAACGGCCTGCCCATCGACGACGATGGCGTAGGCGGCGCCGATCTTTCGCCCAACGCGGCGGGGATGAACGTGCCTAACGTGATCAACGACCCCGTGGAGAATCCGCTGGCCATCGCCGTGGGGGCGGTGGGCGTGGTCAACGGACCGCGCGGGCCTGAGCAATTCGCGGCGTTCAGCAACTTTGGTCCGCGCCAATCCATGACCGGCATCGGCGCGGGAGTCATCGGAGTGGATCCGTTTCCGATGGGAGGGGGCTTCGCGCTGGCAGGACCGATCAGCGGTTGCAGCTTCGCGACGCCACAGATTGCGGGAGCCATCGCGGAGCTGATCAACACCGCTCGGGCGCTGCCCGCGGGGCTCTTTTCCGGCGGGAATCCGGCGGTGACGGTCGCGCAGCAACGGCAGCGCGTCATGGAGATTGTGCTGGCAACAGCAGATGACCTCGGCACAACCGCGGCAGCGCCCCCCGGAGCAGCGGTCAGCAACAATGCCGGTGATGGCCCGGACCAGCGGTTCGGGATCGGCGGGCGGCTCAATTACTGGAAGGCGGCGCTGTCCGTCGCGAATCAGGGACTGGCCGCGCAGCACGGACGGGACTTGCTGACGCTCAATCCGCCAATGATGGTCGCGGACAACCGCGACGATCGTTTTCCGCAGCTTCCCACCATCGCCGACGCCAACACACTCTGGTACGGTTTCGAGATTCGAACCAGCGAACTTGGCGCCACCGTCTGGCTCGACGGAGTCCAACTGGCCGACAACAACACGGCCGGCCCGGATGGCGTGGCCGGCAACGCGGATGACATCCCGAGCACAACCGGCCCGGACGGCGTCGCGGGGAATGCCGACGACCTGATGCCGAACGCGCCGAATATTACCGCCTTCCGAGGCACGCGGTCCGAACTTCGGATTGAACGGGGAGTGCACACGCCTGGCGACGTGGCCCCAACGCCCTTCGCAGCCACCGCGTTGACCGACGCCGCGCCGGTGGCCGGGGCCGCTCCGGGGCAAGTGGTTGAGGAGGATCCGTTGGCCGAGATCGTTCCGGTGGGTACGGCCGTGAACAATCGCGGTCAATACGCCATGCACTTCTCGATCCAGCGCAGCGACCTGTACGGCGCCCTACCCAACGGAATGCCCGATGTCACCAAGCCCAAGACGCTGACCGTCCGACGACGCGGCGTCACCTCTGGTCAGGTGGCCGCCGGGGCAGCCGTGGCCAAACCGCTGTTCAACTTGCGGCTGGACACCGTACTGATGCGCAGCGGCAATGTCTCGGGCGTCGTGTTCGACGACTTCGTATTCACGATCACGCCGGCCGACTTCGGCGACGCGGCCATCGCTCCGACGCTGCTGCGCGCTGGTGGGGCCACGCCCGAGAACGGCGCCCGGCACCTGAACAGCAACCTGGAATGGCTCGGCAAGCTCGACCCACCCGCGGATGTGAATGGCAACCCGAACCTCAAGGGCGTCTCGCCTGAGCACAACGCCGACTTCGAGGCCAACACCGGCGACGCCCGCGTGGACATCGACGGTGTGACCAACCGCAAGGGCTTCCATGACCGCGATGGCCGCGACGACGGTGTCGTGTTCTTCCCGCTGACGTTCAAGCCGGATGCCGCGAACCCGAATGCGACGCCCGGCAAAGTGCGGTTCACCGTCCGCGTTCACGACCGCACCAGCGCACGATACGTGGTGTCGGTCCCGCCGGATCCGGCCGGCACGAACGCCGCCGACAAGTCGCTGTTCTTTAACCTGTGGATCGACTGGAACAGCAACGGAGTCTGGGAAGAGCCGACCACCGTGCCGATGAGCAACGGCAACAACGAGCACGTGCTGAGCGTGCGGATCGATCCCAGCACGTGGACGGCCGTCGACGCGGCCGCCACAGGCGCCATGACGATGCCGACCGCCGATGTGGCTGCGGACAATAACGCGCGCACGTTCCAGAGCATGATCCGCGTCGGCAACATCCGCTGCGGCCCGATTTGGGCCCGCGCCCGTCTCGATTACGGCGAGAACGTGGGACAGAACGATCCGCGGCCGGTGTTCCGTTCATTGCCGTCGCTGCGCGGCTTGGCGGTCGCCATGGGCAGCCCGCAGCCGCCTCCGACGGCGGCGATGCCCGTCGGCTATGTGTATGGCGCTGCCCGCTACGGCGAGGTCGAAGACTACTTCCTAGGCAGCGACTTCGGCGACGCGCCCGACAACGGCTCGGGCATGTACCCGACGCTCAAGGCCCAGATGGGCCCGCGGCATCTCGATATTCATCAGGAATGGCTGGGGCTGGCCAACCCCATGCGGCCCAGCGCCAGCCGTGAGGTCGATGCCAAACCCGATTTCAACCTGTCGTGCCTGTTCTTCCCGCTGAATCTGGCGCAGTTGTTTGCCCCTCCGGGCACGGACGAAGACCTGATCGACAACCTGCGCTTCTCCGGCGACAACGATAAGTTCGACGACGGCGTCATGATCCCGGCGTTCCCAAAGGTGTGCGGACCGGGGACGACGATTCCGATCAAAGTCACGATGGCCACCTCGGTGGCCGAGCGCGGCTCGGTCGGCAATGCGGGTCCGGCCGTGGGTGCCGTCGAGGATGAGGCCGACAGCCTGCCGCGCTACAGCAGCGCCGATCCGAAGCGACGGCTGTATCTATCCGGCTGGGCTGATTGGAACGGCAACGGCCTGTTCGAGACGCCGGCCGAGAAGATCGTCGACCAGCCCGTAGACCCGCTGCTCTTCGGCGGCGACGGACAGTACAACCTGGGCGAGGTGTTCACCGACACCAACATGAACGGCGTGCGCGACGTCGCCCTCGGTGCGCAGCCGGCCGAAGCGTTTACCGACTTGTTCGGCAAGTCGACGTTTACGCAGACGTTCAACGTCCCGCTGCCGTGCAACTATGCCAACGAAGTCTTCTTCCGCTTCCGGTTGGCCTACGGCGAGAACGAGACCACCACGGCCGTGGCCGTCGCGGAAAACAGCGAGGACAACCGCAACAACAACCAGGACAAGGGCGGCGCGCTGTTCGGCGAGGTCGAGGACTACCGCGCCGTCGCCAATGACCATTGCCAGCAACGCGTGAACATCGGCTACGGCGCGCGGCCGTTCAGCAACGTGTTGGCCACGACCGATGGAACCATCCTTCTGGCCACGTGCGGCGGTACACTTCCTATCCCCACGCAGATATGGGGCGACATCTGGTACAACTTCAACTTCCCCGGCGCGGCGGCCCAAGAAGTGACCATTGACACGTGCGGCAGCAAGTTCGACACCGAGCTGGCGGTCTACGCCGGCTGCGGCTGCCCGGCCAGCCAGCAGACGCTCGTGGTGTGCAACAATGACAGTTGCGGCAAGCAGTCCAAGGTCACGTTCATGGCCCAGCCGGGTACGTGCTACAAGATCCGCGTCGGCGGCTCGACTTACTTCGATCGCGGCATGGGCATCATCCGCATCACACAGGGCATGCAGGCCCAGGCGTGCGGGGCCGGCAACCCCAATGACTGCTTCGCCGCCAGCCTGACCGACTCGCCCGGCTGCAACGATGCCGAATGCTGCGCGACGGTGTGCGATCTCGATCTGTTCTGCTGCGCCGTGAGCTGGGACGGACTGTGCGCCGCCGTCGCCAACGTGGGCTGCACGCAGCCGCTGTTGTATTTCGACGAGACACCCTACGTCGTCAATGAGAGCGGCGGCAGCGCGACCGTAACAGTCAAGTTGAGCTCGGCCGCGGGCCAGACGGTCACGATCGACTACGCCACATCGGACGGCGATGCCCAAGAGGGCATCGATTATTTCGCCGCGTCCGGCACGCTGCAGTGGAACCCAGGCGAGTCGGGACCGCGGACCTTCGAGGTGCCGATCCTGCCCGATGAGGAGATCGAGCTGAACGAGACTGTGGTCTTGATGCTCTTGTCGCCGGTCAACGCCCTGCTGGCCGGGACCAATCCCGAGACGCTCACCATCCTGGATGACGACACCGTCTACTACCCGGTGATGTACGTCGATCAGGACGCGACGGGCGCCAACAACGGCTCATCGTGGACCGACGCGTTCAACAGGCTGGAGGATGCGCTGTTTGCGGCCACACAATCCGAGACGATCACGCAACAGCTCTGGGTGGCCGAAGGCACGTATGTGCCGGGGACCGATCGGTCGTCGACGTTCCAGCTTGTTGATGGCGTGGCGGTGTACGGCGGATTTGCCGGGTTCGAGACCAGCCTCGACCAGCGCGACCCGGTTGCGAACGTCACCATCCTCAGTGGTGACTTGGCTGACAACGACGGCTCGAATTTCGCCAACAATGACGAAAACGCCTACCACGTGGTGACCGGCAGCGGCGTCGGGCCTGGCGCCGTGTTGGATGGCTTCACGATCACGGGCGGCAATGCCAACGGTACCGACGCGGACGAGAGCGGTGGCGGACTCTACGCCTCGGCTGGGAGCCCGACGCTGCGGAATAACCTGTTCACGGCCAACCGGGCTTTCTACGGCGGCGGCGGCCTGTACGCGGCCAACGGCAGCGCCCCGCTCGTCGTCCGATGCGCGTTCACGATGAACAACGCGTCCGGCAGCATCAGCGGCAACGCTGGCGGTGGCGGCATTTACTGCGAGTACGACAGCAGCGCCACCATCGTCAACTGCCGCGTTCTACAGAACACCGGGATTTGCTGCGGCGGCGGCATCTTCTGCCGCGTCAACAGCAGCGCCACCATCGTCAACTGCGACATTGCCGGCAACATCGCTCAATACGGCGCCGGCTTGTGTTTTGCGATCTCAAGTAATGTGCTGGTCGCAGACTGTACAGTGCGCAACAATGCAGCCTCGATCGTCGGCGGTGCCGTCTATGTGTACGCGGCCGATCCCACGATGGTGAATTCGATATTCTGGGCCAACACCGCGCCGCAGGGCGCGTCATTCTCGCTGAGTAACTGCCCATCGAACGTGTCCGTGTCGTACTGTGACGTGCAGGGCGGCCAAACCGGCGTACACATCATCAACCTGCCCGGCTGCGTGCTCAACTGGGGCGCCGGCAATATCGAGGCCGACCCGTTGCTCTTGCCCGACGGCAGCCTGACGGCCGGCTCGCCGTGCATTGACGCCGGCAACGACACACTCATTCCCGCCGACCTGGCTGACCTCGACGCCGACGGCGACTCGGTCGAGCCGACGCCGATCGACTTGGCGGGCGGCCCGCGCGTCCTGGGCGGCTCGGTCGATATGGGCGCCTTGGAGTCTTCGGCTCCGCCGGCTCCGGTCAACGACAACTGCGACACGGCCCTGACCATCGCCGACGGCGATACGCCGTTCAGCAACCAGTTCGCCACCGGAGACGGCTTCGCCGACTGCGGCTCGATCGGAGCCGACATCTGGTACGTCTACGTCGCCCCGTGCGATGGCACGGTCACGGTCAGCACCTGCGGATCGGGCTTCGACACCGTGCTGGTCGTGTACGATTACTCCGACGTGCCCTGCCCGCCCGAGTTGTTCCTGCAGGTCGCATGCAACGACAACCTCTGCGGCCAGCAGTCGCAGGTGGTGTTCCCGGCGGTGACCGGGCAGGCGTTCCTGATTCGGATCGGCGGCGCCGGCGGCGCGTTCGGCAGCGGGATCTTGACCACCACCTGTACGCCGAACACGCACCCGGCCTGCCCGAGCGCCGGAAGCTGCTTCGCGGCCCACCTGGGCGGCGGGTGTGACAATGCGGAATGCTGCAACCTGGTCTGCAGCGATGATCCCTTCTGCTGCAACGTGCAATGGGATTCGATGTGCGCGGATGCGGCCGTGGCGTCCTGCGTGCTGCCGCCGCCGGTGAGCATCGCCACCGCCAACCCGCCGCGCCCGGCGGACAACCCGTACCAGCCCGGTCAGCCCTATCGCGACGTCTTGGACACGGGGACGACCAGCCTCTTGACGCGCGGCATCGGCGGCGTCGGCACGCCGAACGAGGGCGCCATCCAGTTCAGCCCGATCAGCGTGACGTTCAGCGGAGCGCCCGTGCCGTCGCCGAGCACCGGCAACATTGTGGTGAGCTGTACGGGCGGCGTCTGCCCCGTCGTGACCGGCGTCGGCGGTTCGGGCGCGGGTCCGTATCTGATCACGCTCGACCGGCCGATCCCGCCCGGTCACTGCACGACGATTCAGTTTGCCGGGTCAGCCGCCGGCGCCCCGCTGCAATACCGTTCACAGCCGGGCAACGTCAGCCTGAACGCGCTCACCAATACGCAGGACCTGCTCAACCTGGTGCAGGCGCTCAACAACGGCGCCGCTGCGCAAGTGGGCAACCGTGCCCGCTACAACGTCAACCGCAGCACCGGCGCGACGCCGGTGAACACGCAAGACTTGCTGCGGCTGGTGCAGCTCCTGAACGGGACGCTGACGACCGAGCCGTTCAACGGCGACGGCGTGGCAGCGTGTCCGTAGGCAATCGCGCTGCAGGAAGTGAGGCGGGACATGGCCACGCCGAGTGATCCGGCGTGGCCATGCTCGTGTATGCGCGGGGCGTATGACCGGCGTTGTAGGCTCTGCGCTGCGTGGCATGGGCATTATGCCGGCATCATGCCCGTGTTTCGTCCCACGGCCTTCCAGGCCGTGGCGGAGCGTTTGTCGCGGAGGCCACTGCAGGGGCTAGAAGCCCCGGCGACGGTTCACGGGCTGGAAGCCCGTGCCACGCGAAAGCGGTCATACTCGCGTACGCGTCGCGATTACTTGCTTAACAGGCGGTTGGCGATCGGCCAGAGCGCCAGCGGGATCAGGCCGCTGGCGATGAAGGCCAGCCAGGGGCGCTCGGCGCCGAGCGCGCCGAGCGCCGCGGCGATGAACGAGAGCGGCAGGCTGCCGCAGGCCAGCGCGGGGACGAAGCGGCGGGCGGGCATTCCGGCCATTCCGGCCAGGCACGCGACCACCTCGGGCAGCATCGGCAGTGGCCGAGACATGACCACCGCCCAGCCGCCGGCCCGCTCGAAGAAGGAACGCGCACGCTCCAGGTCGCGTTCACCCACCAGAAAGACGGCCGCGCGCTTGCCGATCAGCCGGGCGGCGCCATAGGCGGCCAGCCCGGCCGACATCGAGCCGACCGCGCCGATCAGGCCGCCGAGCACCGCGCCGTAGATGATGCCCAGCGCCGACATGACCACGGTGGCCGGAATCGGTAGCACCACATCCGAGAGGATCAGGCCGATCGCAATCAGCCACGTCCACACGCCGAACGACCGCAGCCAGTTCAGCCCCTCGTCGCCCGTCAGCGTTTTTTCGACCTGCTCGCCGAAGAGAAGAAACGTCGCGGTGTAGACCGACACCATGACCACGATGATGATGATCAGTCGCACGCGATCCAAATCACCATGCGCGATGGAGTCGCCATCGCGGTAGCATGGGCAAGCGATCGTCGCGGCCATTGGCGACGAGGGGTCGCCAACCGCGGTCCATTTGCGGTTGGGGTCCGCCGATTGCTTGCCCATGGTGCCGAGAGAATGTCGCGTGGTCTGCACGGGCAAGCAAACGGCCGCTTGCCCATGCCACCCATACAACCTATACCACCCATGCCACCCACTCAGGCGACACATCGCGCAAGGTCACATACACGTTGCCCCCGGACAATTCAGCAAGTCGAACAACGATTCTATCAGTCGGCGCTCGGTTGAGCCACGGCCGGATCACGAAGCGGGTCGCGGTGCCAGAGTCGATAGAGCGCGGGCAAAACGACGAGCGTGAGCAGCGTCGATGAACTGATGCCGCCGACCACGACCGTAGCCAGCGGCTTCTGGACTTCGGCCCCCGTGCCGGTGGCCAGGGCCATCGGCACGAAGCCCAGGGCTGCGACGAGCGCGGTCATCAGCACCGGCCGCAGGCGCGTCAGCGAGCCGTGGATGATGGCGTCGTCCAGCGATTCGCCGGACTCGCGCAGATGGTTGATGAACGTGACCATCACCAGCCCGTTGAGCACGGCCACGCCCGACAGCGCGATGAAGCCGACCCCGGCCGAGATCGAGAACGGCATGTCGCGCAGCCACAAGGCCACGATCCCGCCGGTCAGCGCCAGTGGCACGCCGCTAAAGACCATCACGGCGTACTTGACCGAGTTGAACGTGCTGAACAGCAGCAGGAAGATCAGGAAGAAGCAGATCGGCACAACGATCGTCAGGCGCCGGCGGGCGGCCACGAGGTTCTCGAACTGGCCGCCCCAGTCGAGCCAGCCGCCGGGCGGCAGCTTGACCTGAGCGTTGATCTGCTCCTGAGCGTCGGCCACAAACGAGCCGATGTCGCGGCCGCGGACATTGGCCTGCACGACGATGCGGCGCTTGCCGTTTTCGCGGCTGATCTGATTGAGACCCTCGCGCACGCTGATCTGTGCCACGCTGGCCAGCGGAATGAAGCCGGTCCGGCCCGGCGATGGCCCGCCGCCAGCCGCCAGCCGGGGCATGCCGCGATCGTCCTCGTGCGGTGGCAGCGGGATGGGCAGGTCGCTCAGCGCCTGGAAGTCGCGCCGCACGTCGTCGGCCAGCTGCACGACCAGATCGAAGCGGCGGTCGCCCTCGAACACCTGCCCCGCTTCACGGCCGCCGACGGCGATGGCGACCACGTCCTGCACGTCGGCCATGTTCAGGCCGTAGCGGGCAATCGCGGTTCGATCGACGTCGACGCTCATGACGGGCAGGCCGGTAGTCTGCTCGACTTTGACGTCGGCCGCGCCGGCGATGCCGCTCAGGATGCCGGCGATCTGCTGCGCGGCCGGCGCCATCTGGTCGAACTCCTCGCCGAAGACCTTGACCGCCAGATCGCTGCGCACGCCGGCGATCAGCTCGTTGAACCGCATCTGGATCGGCTGCGTGAACTCGTAGTTGTTGCCGGGCAGCGTCTTGACCGTCAGCTCGACCACCCGCAGCAGCGCGTCCTTGTGCGGACCGAACTTGGCCCGGACCTCGCCTTCGTGCCCGTGGGCAGCCTCGCCATGGCCCTGGCCGTGCGGGTCGGCGACCAGGGGCTCGAACTCTTCGACCGCGCGCCGCAGCTCATCGATCGAGCGCCACTCCGACGGCGGTCTGAGGATGACAAACGTGTCCGAGACGTTGGGCGGCATCGGGTCTGACGCGACTTCCGCGGTTCCCGTTTTCGAGAACACCAACGCCACTTCGGGCAGCTCTGACAAGGCCCTTTCGACCTCGGCCTGCATGGCCAACGACTGCGTGAGCGACGTGCTCGGTATCCGCACGGCGTGCATGGCGATGTCCTGCTCGTCGAGCGTGGGCACAAACTCCTGACCCAACCCGGCAACGAGGCCGAGTGAGGCCGCGAACACGACGATCGCCGCCGGAACCACCAGCCAGCGCAGCCGCACGGCCAGTCGAACGGTCGGCTCGTAAAGGCGCTTGACCGCCCGCACGAGCACGTTTTCCCGCTCCTTGACCCGGCCGGTGATGCCGATCGCCACGATGGCCGGAATGAACGTGAGCGAGAGCACGAACGCGGCCGCCAGTGCGAAGATCACCGTGGCCGCCATCGGCCGGAACATCTTGCCCTCGACACCCACCAGCGTCAGGATCGGAATGTAAACCGTGATGATGATCGCCTCGCCGAAGGCGGTGGCGCTACGGACCTCCTTGGCAGCGGCGAAGACCGTCTCGAGCCGCTCGGACAGCGTCAGCTTGCGGCCGAGCTGCTGCTGCCGCTCGCCCAGGTGCCGCAGGCAGTTCTCGACGATGATGACCGAGCCGTCGACGATCAGCCCGAAGTCGATCGCCCCCAGGCTCATCAGGTTGCCGCTGATCCTGCTCTCGACCATACCAATCGCCGTCAGCAGCATCGACAGTGGAATCGCCAGGGCGGTGATGAACGCCGCCCGGAAGTTCCCGAGCAGCAGAAACAGCACGACCATGACGAGAATCGCGCCCTCAGCCAGGTTGTTGCGGACCGTTCGGATGGTCGCGTCGACCAGCTTGGTGCGGTTGAGCACCGTCTTGGCCTGGATACCGGCCGGCAGCGTGCGATTGATGGCGGCCAGCCGGGCATCAACGGCCTTGGCCACGGTGCGGCTGTTCGCGCCGATTCGCATTAGCGCCGTGCCGACCACCACCTCGCGGCCGTTCTCACTGGCACTGCCGGTGCGCAGCTCGCTGCCGACGTGCACGTCGGCAATGTTGCGGATGTGGATCGGCACACCACCGCGCGAGCCGACCACGACGCTGGCGATCTGTTCGGTGTCTTCGATTCGGCCGTAGGCCCGCACCGTGTAGGCCTCGCCCTTGTGCTCGACGTAGCCCGCCCCGGTGCTGACGTTGTTGCGCTCGAGGGCTTCGATCACGTCGGCGAACGTCAGGCCGTAGCTGACCAGCTTCATCGGGTCGGGCTGGACGTGATATTGCTTGACGTAGCCGCCGATCGAATCGACGCCCGCCACCCCTTCGACGTCGCGCAGTTGCGGTCCGATGATCCAGTCCTGCACTTCACGCAAATACGCCGCTTGCTCGAGCTCGGTGGTCAGCCGCCGGCCTTCGGGCGTCAGGTAGGAGCCGTCCGGCTGCCAGCCGCTGGTGCGAGAATCCCTTCTCGCACCCAGGCCCGCGGGATTTCCATCAATGCTGGTGCGAGAATCCCTTCTCGCACCCAGACGTGCGGGATTCCCATCAATGCTGGTGCGAGAATCCCTTCTCGCACCCAGACGTGCGGGATTCCCATCAATGCTGGTGCGAGAATCCCTTCTCGCACCCAGACGTGCGGGATTCCCATCCCGCGAGGGCGGCACGTCTGGAGCGATGGCGAGCGCCGACGAACCATCGCGGGAAGGGATTCCCGCGGGCGGGCGTGCGAGAAAGGATTCTCGCACGAGCGGCGCGGCGGTGCGTGCGAGAAAGGATTCTCGCACGAGCGGCGCGGCGGTGGGGGCGAGAAGGGATTCTCGCACGAGCGGCGCGTCTCGCACGGGCGGCGCGGCGGTGGGGGCGAGAAGGGATTCTCGCACGAGCGGCGCGTCTCGCACGGGCGGCGCGGCGGTGGGGGCGAGAGAGGATTCTCGCACGAGCGGCGCGTCTCGCACGGGCGGCGCGGCGGTGCGTGCGAGAAGGGATTCTCGCACGAGCGGCGCGTCTCGCACGAGCGGAGCGTCTCGCACGGGCGGAGCCTCTCGCGCGAGCGGCGATTCTCGCACGAGCGGGCGCACGTATTCGACCGTGTACATGTACACCTCGCCCAGCCCGGTCGAGACGGGACCCATCTTGGGGTCAGCGCCTGACGGCAGGCTGTCGCGGGCGGCGATGAGCCGCTCCGTGATCTGATTGCGGGCGAAGTAGACGTCGACATCGTCGTCGAAGACGGCCGTCGCCTGCGAGAACCCGTTGCGGGACAGCGAACGCGTGTATTGCAACCCCGGAATGCCGGCCAGGGCCGTCTCGATCGGAAACGTCACCTGCTTCTCGACCTCGAACGGCGAGAGCGCCGGGACTTCGGTGTTGATCTGGACCTGATTGTTGGTGATGTCCGGCACGGCGTCGATCGGCAGGCGCCGCAGCGAATACGCGCCGATGGCGGCCGCCATGAGTGTGAACAGCACGACCATCCAACGGTGCTGGATCGAGATCTTGAGTATGCGTTCGAGCATGATGATGTCTCATCCGATGGACGCAGAGGCGCTGAGGACGCTGAGGGAGAGCGAAGTGGGAGCGCGAACGCGCCGTCTCGTCACCTCCTCACTTCTCTGCGCACTCTGCGACTGTGCGTCCATGATCCGTCTGGCGCGCCAGGTGCTTAGTGCTGATGCTCGGCCGCGGCCTTGCCCAACTCGGCCTTGAGCACGAACGAACCCTTGGCGACATAACGGTCACCCGGCACGAGCCCCGACAGAATCTCAACCCGCCGGGCATTTCGCCGGCCGAGCGTCACGCGGCGCGGCTCAAATCCGCCGGGCTCCTCGACAAACACCACCGGCTGGTTGTCGATCGTTTGAATGGCTTCCTCGAGCGCCAACACGGCCACCTCCTCGGACTCGACCACGAGGTCGGCCGTGACGAACATCCCCGGCCGCCAGCGACGGTCTTCGTTCGGGATCACCGCGCGGGCTGTCCCCGTGCGCGTGGCCTCGTGGATCAGCGGGCTGACGTAGATGATGCCGCCTCGCTGCTCCTGATCGGCGGCCTGCGTGCGGATGACCACTTCCTGCCCGACACGGACGCCAGGCAGCTCATGAGCGTATACCGTGATGTCGGCCCACACCGTCGAGAGATTGGCGACTACGAACACGTCGGTATCGCTCGACACGACCTCACCGCGCGTGATGTGCTTCTCGATCACCTCGCCCGAAAACGGCGCCGTAATCTCGTAGCGTGAAAAGAGCGTATGCGGCTCCTGCGAGAGCAGCCTCACCTGCTCTTCGGATTGGCCGAGGGCGTGCAGCTTGGCCTCGGTCGTGCGGTGCTCGATCTGGGCCTCGGCCAGCCGCTGCTGGGTCTCGAGGTATTGCTGCTCGGCGACGATCTTCTGGGCCCGCAGCTCTTCGAGACGCTGCATGTTGGCCTCGGCTAGTGCCAGGCGGGCCTCGGCCGCCAGATCGGCCGCCTTGGCTTCGGCTAGTTCGCGGCTGTCGAGCACGGCCAGCGTCTGCCCGGCCGTCACAACATCGCCCAGGGTCGCGAGGACCTCGCGGGCAATGCCGGCCGCGCGTGGAACGATGTGCGCCAGCGTGTCGGCGTTCAAGACGATCTCGCCGGGCAGCGTGAGCGACTTTTCGAGCACACCGCCGGCAGCCTCCGCGATTTCGATTCCAGCCACCCGTGCGGCCTGTGGTGAGAGTCGAATCAGCTCCGCTGCCGGAGCGTGATCGTGTGCATCGTCGCCGTGATGGTGGGCGTGGTCCGAATGGTCATGCTGATCCGCGTCGGCGGCAGCGTTCGCGCTCGAGCGGTCTTGTGCATCCGGTGGTCGCGCTGAGGCGTTTGGCGCCCGCGGCGCCATCAACCAATAGGCGCCGGCAGCGCCGGCCGCGCAACCCGCCAACAGCGCTCCAACCACGAGCGCAGCGCGGTGGTTATGTGATGGGCTCATCTTCAGACTCCCGAGATTCCTCAAACGTCCAGGTCAACGCGCGGAGTGGTGCATACCGGGCTGCGCACACGCGGAAACGGCAGGTGTCATCAGATCTGAAGCGGAACGTCAGACGGCGGGTAGGGCAAGGCCATCAGCACGAGCGCTGAAGGCTCATCGGCGAGACAGAGAATCGGCGCCTCGAAGCTCATGGAGTGCGCGGGCAGCGCTCGCACCAGACCCAGTTGGGGCAGAAGCTGAGTCGATGACTCGTTACGCGTGGCGACGATGCTGCACGGGTCATCGCCGCAAGCCGCCTCGTGCTCGCAGCCGCAGCAGTCGTCGCAGGCACAGGGGTGGACGATCACTCCACCGGCGCACAAGGCCGGCGCGGCGATGCACACCCACAACGACGCAAGCATGGCCCCGACGGGACGCATCACAAGGAACTGTAGGTTACGGTCGTCTGGGCGTCAACGAACGAGGCTAGAGCGGCATGTAGCCCACATCGAAACGAGTCGGCCCGCGCGAGCGCCTAGACTCGCGCGGGCCGCAGAGACCCCCTAACTCGATCGTCGAGCTGTCCTTGCCTGACGACCCGGCTAAGGCCTACGGCAGCACGACGCGGTAGATCACGCCCTGCTGGTTGGCGTCGGAGCCGATCAGGTACAAATCGTCGCCGACGGGCTCAAGGCCGGTCCAGTTGATGTCCTCGTCCGGCAGCTCGAACGACTTGGTGACCTTGCCGGTGACCGGGTCGATGCGGCAGATCGAGCGGGAGGCCATGGTGACAAACCCCCACAGGTCGGTCCCGTCGAACGACAGGCCGCGCACGTCGCGGTTGAAGAAGATCTCCTGCTCGAGCACATCGGGCTCGGCGTTGGAGTTCACGACCAGGAACTGGAAGGAGTTGCCGGCGTTGCTGCGGCCGTGCAGCCAGAGGCGATTGGTCGTGGGGACGAACTCGGCGGCGCGAATCGTGATCTGCTCGCCCAGGTCATTGCCGGTGTGGACCGTGTCGATCACCGAGATCAGCGTGCGGCGCGTCGCCTCCGGGCTGCCGCCGCAGCCGCAGTGCGTCCAGAAATCGAAGCCCTGCTTGGCCTGGACGAAGCGGTTTTGCGTCGGGGCGACCGGGGCGATGATCATGTTGGTGTCGAGGTCGAAGCGCTCGATCTGGTCAGCGGGGAACGTCGAGTTGTAGATCAGGTCGCCGAAGTGCAGCACCAGATCGCCGAACGAGTGCGGGTTGGGCAGGCCTTCGAAGACATCGAGCACCTCGAGTTCGCCGCACGTAACCTCGGGCGGCAACTGCAGCTTGCGCGAGAACAGGGCGATCTGCCCGGTCTCGTCTGCAAGCCCCAGCCGGTTGAATTCGACCACAACAACCGGGAAGAACATGGTCCGCTCGGGGTTGGCCGCCGAATTCGGCTCGGCCGACAGGTCGAGCGCCAATGTCTCGCCGTCATACAGAGCGAACGCCCGTGCACAGTCGTTGGCATTGGTTTGTACGTCACGGAAGAACACGCGGGCGTACCCGTCGTCCTCCAGAATCAGCGCCGTGACTTCCAGACCGTTGTCGAAGAGCGGCAGCAGTTCCCCGTCTTCGAGCAGCCACGTGCCGAACGGCTCCGGCTCCGGCCGGGTGAGCGGGCCCCGGGCATCGGGGTTGATCGGCGCCGTCAGGTCCGACGTTGGGGCCGAGCCGGATCGATCAGACTCGGGCTCATTCAGCAGCCCGGCAGCGTCACCGGCGCTGCTTCGGCTGGCTGCGTTGCTCTGCACGCCGCAACCAGCGAGCCCAACCATCACGCCGGCCAATGCCGGCACCATCAGCATGTGCGCACGTTTCATCTCCGTTGTCTCCTCGTTGACCGGCACACGATTCCTGTCCACGAAAGGACTGGCCGGGCTACCTATAGGCGACAACGAGCCGGCGACACTCACGCGCATTTTGCAGGATTTTCGGGGCGGCGACCCACCGCACTTTGTCCGAACACGATTCGTGAAAGCCGCATTCGCGCCTCGAGCCCGGATTATTCACGAAGGCGCCAGCGGCGGCATCGCACGTTGCGTGGGCGGCAGCGCTGGCGCGCGTTTTTTGGGGCCAACCCGTGCGCGACACTCTGTCGGAGCGCCAGCGTCAGTCGCGCCGTGGCCCGCGCCCTGGGCGGGCGGGGTTCTTGAGCGGCCGCGCGTCAGAACCCCGGCCGCCAAGGCCGAGGGTCGCGGGCGCCGGAACGCTGACGGGTCAACCGCGAGCCTCATGAATCATGCGGGCTAGCGGCGCCGCTGTGCGCGAAGCGTGGTGGCATGCCCAAACCCGGCGCGCCGGGAGCGGGCATGAAGTCCCAAGGCATGGCCGCGCTGGCGCTTGGCCATGCCACCCGCCGCGGGGCTCATGCCATCAACTGCCATCCATGGCGAGGCTTCTCGCACCGTCATTTCACCGGCGCCGTGAAACGAGCGGGTCGGCCAGCAGCCAGAGCGACAACCCCAGCAGTGCAGCGTCCTTCACCAGGAATTGCCCGGGAAGAGCCGACAGGGCCGGGAATCCGCCGGCCGTTGATTCGAACACGCCGGGTGTGGTGGCCATGAAGCTCAGCGTCGTGAGGAACATCGCCACCGCGCCGACGGCGCCGGCGACGGCCGCGCGACGCGAGCGCGGTCCGATGGCGATCAGCGCCGCGACCGCCAGCTCGACCGCACCCAGAAGCGCCGACAACTGCCGGTGACTGACCAGCTGATACGTCCAGCTCATGAGCGGACTGTTCGCCACGAAGCCCGAAATGCCTTCGGCCTCATAGGCAGTAAACTTCATCGCTCCGATCCAACCGATGACGATCACGAGTCCGTAACGGGCGGCCTGTGGGCCGGCGCGGTCCAACAGCACCGACCACTGCCCCCGACTCCGGGCCGACTCGCGGGTCGCCCGTACACGATCTGGCGAGACGCCGAACGATTGACGACCGACGGTGCTCATGCTGGTTCTCCTTGGAATGCGTGGCCGCGCCCGGCCCACAGCGCTCGAATGGTTGCTTGTTTACTGACCGCTGACCTTCTTCCAGTGCTTCTCGGCGTTGGCCAAGTTGGCCTGCTCGTCACCCTGGTTCCAGATCGACAGCGCGTCCACAGCTTGATTCTTCAGGAACAGCAGCAGCCGGCCGTCGACGATCTTGAAGCTGCGCGGATCGACCGGGAACTTGTCCTGCTCGGCCATGCCAAAAGCGCACCAGCCGCCAAACGCCGGAAGGTACTTTTCCGGCTTGCCGTCGAACTCCTTTTTCGCCTCTGCAGAGACGAAGTGATACGTGACCCCGTTGTAGGTCGAGGCGTGCTCGGGCTTGCCCATGACCGGCTGGTTGACCGCGAAGTAGGCCACGGGGCAATAGCCCTCGAGCGCCAAGCCGCTGCTGGGCAGGTTGTAACGGTGCAGGTAGGCACGCGACTCGCTGCTCGCCTGCTTGGTCGGCTTGTCGGCGAATGCGGACGCCGCGACCAAGACTGCGCTCAGGCCCAGGACGGTTACGGCTGCGGTGCGACGACTCATCTCTTGTTCTCCTTCGCTTCTGCCAAGAGCGCCCATCAGACATGCGGCCGCCGGACCATCCGGCCGCCCCGCAGTCGCTGGGCCAACCTGGCCGCACCTTTGACGCGCCGGCCGAGTCGATCCTTACGTTCGGGCGGCGTTTTTTTTCGCGAGGCCGGCCGATGGTCGCCGCTGGCCGCTTCGACGCGTAGAATGAGGCTCGATGGAAGCGGCCGCGGCCACGACATTCGCGAATCCGGAATGGATCAGCGGGCTGAAGGCCGGCCGCAGCGACGTCATGGCGGCGCTGCGTGCCCGGATTCGCGACGGGCTCGGGGCTGCGCTGGCGAGCCGTGCCGACGTCGGCGACGCAGACCTGGACGATTTCACGCAAGAGGCCGTCCTGCGCGTCCTTGAGCGGCTGGATTCGTTCCGCGGCGACAGCCGTTTCACCACGTGGGCGATGGCCGTGGCGATCCGCACCAGTCTGACGGCGCTGCGCGTGCGGCGCTGGGCGAGCTCACCGCTCGACGAGCGGCTGGCCGAACTGGCCGCGCCGCCGTCGACGCCCAGTCCGGCTGAGGCGTTCGGTGCACGGGGCGAGTTGATTGGCGCTCTTCGCTCGGCCATCGCGGAGGAGCTCACGCCCCGGCAACGCCAGGCCGTGCTCGGTGAGCTCGACGGCATCCCGCAGGTGGTGCTGGCAGAGCGGCTGTCGACGACGCCGAATGCTCTGTACAAAGTGTCTCACGATGCCCGCAAGAAACTGAAGGCCGCATTGGCAAGGGCGGGATTCGACGCCGAGGCTGTCACCGAAGTGCTGGACGAGTCCTAGCGGCTTGGACTCGCGTGTGATGACTTGTGTTTGTGTGAGAATGGACGCAGAGACGCTGAGGGCGCAGAGAGGGGAGTGGGTGCAAAGCTTACACGCGCGCACCCTTTCTTTTCTCTGCGCGCTCCGCGCCTCTGCGTCCATCATCAAGGCGTATCATGACGGGACCGACTGACGACCAACTAGGCGATCTCGCGCGGCTCGCCGGCGCGACGGCCGATCACGAGATCGACTGCGCGGACGTGCTCGACCGCGTGGCGGCCTTTCTGAAGGCACTGACCGAGCGCGCGGAGATGGGCGACAACCTTCGACAGGTCGCGCAGCACATGACGGTCTGCCCCGAATGCCGCGAGGAGCTGGTCGCTCTGATCAGAGCCGAGGGCCTCGACCCCGCCGCGGTGCTCGTTGACTAGTCGTCAGCGCATGTCGCTGAACGATTGAGCGCATTCGTGCGATCGCATCATCGCTCCCCCATCCCGACGGGCGGGCCACCAGCGCTACTTCATCGTGGCCGAGCGGCGTCGGTGCGAGCGTGCCCGGCTACAGGACATGCCCGCGTCTCGCTTGTTCGGCGTAATTGCGTACCCATTGTGCGACGGAACGGCTGGCGATAAACGCGTCGATCATGCGCTCGGCTCGCTGCGGATGGTACGGATGTATGTGCCCGAGTGCGTGCAGCGCACTCACTTGGCAGGAGCTTGTGCAGCAGCGCGCCAGGACCGTGTCGAGCACACCGAAGCTTGGCTCCACCAGATGTGGCGAACTTTCTGGGAACATGACCGCGCCCTCGATGCAGTCCATGTCCCAGATCATGTACACCGCGGTATCGACCTTGAGATCGTTCGTGTAGTCGCCATCGGGGTTGGCGCCGCGCTTGCAACAGACGCGGTCGAACAACTCAGTATACAGCGTCGCGACAGAAGCAGTATACTCGATTTGGAGACTCCGTGGTACCGCGTCGGACCGCAGCACATGGAAGTATCCCGAAGCACAGCCGAATAGAAACCAAGTTGCGTCGGCAATCTGATCGTCAGTGTAGCGGTCTGCGATGAAGGCCGGCGACCGAAAGAGTCTCACCACAAATTCGGCCAATGTCGGCGGTTCGAGCCCCTCGGTCCATCTCTCGTACTCGCAGCGCTCTGGCGATCCATGTCCAGCATGAAAGTCGTGATAGCCGCCCGTGAAGCAGTACTCGACCCACGCGTCGAAGCTAGGTGTTGACGAGTCGCTCATGAAGCGGAGGTTACGCCGCGACGGCCGCACGCGGCAAGAGGACGCGCGGCACAGAGACCCGCTGGGCGCCGTGGCCCAGCACATCACCGCCGAGATCGTGGCCGTCACGCCTGTTTGGCGCGTTCCGGGGAATGCGACGGATAGCCGCGAACCGACCAAGCGGGCGGCGACGCCTATGTGCCATGATGCGACTGGTGGCGGCCGTCGCGCAATGGGGTGGGGTCGCGCGTCAGGTCGGCCGCAGTTCCCGCCTCAGAGTCTGCCGCTTACGGCCATTCATTTGAAGAAGTTCGACTGTGGCGCGCCCGATCGCGGTTCGACCGAGGATCAGTACGCCTCGCACGACAAAGTGGTCAGGCCACCTTTGTCGTCGGGGATTGAACAGACGCACGAGCCTTC
>Ga0187892_10000653_pt1 | contig 88119 bp, 84 predicted proteins | sample MA1701073metaG_FD_139345 | JGI IMG/M metagenome (GOLD analysis project Ga0187892, IMG submission 139345) | Bio-ooze microbial communities from a basaltic lava cave in the Kipuka Kanohina Cave System on the Island of Hawaii, USA - MA170107-3 metaG ... | reverse complement strand
GCAGGTCGAACACCGCGGTGACCACCGTCGTGCTCGGCGCTTCTGTCCCGCGCGCCGTCACTGGAAGTCGTTTGCTCATGTGCGGGGCGGTCGCCGTTTCACGAAGTTATCTTAGCGGCGATGTCTCTTACCGCAGCTTGACGGCGGCGATGCGCGTGCCGACGCCCATGATCAGGTACAGCACGAACAGCTTAAAACCCCGACGCTGGCGAGGTAGCTCAGGTACCGCTCCGTGAAAAACTTGGTCCACCTAGCGTCTGTGAACCCGATGAAGAGGATGCCCGCGCCGATCACGATGAAGCTCTCGACGAGCGCAACGAGAAGCTGGCCGCGATGATGGCGAACGACACGACGACGAGCGCCGTAAGGGCGGCGACGAGATTCGAGAACACGCCCTCGAAAATGCCGAGGCCTTCACGGGCTTTTCGGGCCGCTCACACGCGACCCCCGACGAGGTCAACAAGAATTCATGGCACCACTTCGGCACCACTTCGGGGAAGTCGAGATCGGTGATCTGCAAGTGACCGAATTGGTGAGCCGTCAGGGATTCGAACCCTGGACCCCCTGATTAAAAGTCGCTCGACGGCTCATCAGCCTTTCGCGAGGTTACACGCAACCACCCGTAGTTCCTCGCTTCCACTCCCGGCGTAGACGTACTCAGCCGACAGGCAAGGACCCTCAGTCACAAGTTCCAGAGCACAAGGAAAGCACAAGGACGAGGCCATCCGAGGCCGGTGTCAGCGGGCACTCAAGCGTGAGCTCCATGCCGATCCTCGAACCCGCCGCTCAACGTCGCTCCTGGAGGCGCGTAGGTCCCCAGGTTGGACCGGGGCGGGCCTTGAGCCCTCACCTGCCCTGGCCCACACGTTGTCCGGGCACCATAGATTGGGACGGATGGGTGGTCCCGAGAACGACGAGTCCAAGGGCGATCGCCATGGGTCCGCCATGGTCATTCTGTGCCCACTGGCGATATAGCCACCGATATAGGGCTCACCGAGCTCCGAACGTTGATCAGCGAAGGTATTGTCGTGCGCGGCAGCCCCGTGAAGATTAACCGAGCCACCGTTGGCGTTCTCCGCGAACCGGAAGGAATGACGGAAGTGGCTCACCCGCCTCTTGACAGCATCAGTCATCTTGATGTATTGCATCGCACACTTGTCGTCATGTCCAAGGACGTGTCCGCCCCACTCGAAGGCCGAAGCAGCACCGCACTCCAATCGAATGCTCGTGCGAATTTTTGTGTGGGACTGTGAGGGCAGACGTGCAACGGAACTCCAGCCGCTCGTGCCGCACACACGTTGGGGGGGTGGGCCGTCGTGTTCTCGCTCACCTTGGGGTTCCTGGGGAACGCGGCTGTTCCCGCATGCGCTCGTCCCGGCGATCATCCCACATCAGGAGAGGTGGAGCCTGACGCCGGAACCGCCACGCCGCGTACACTCATCCAGTTCCGCGGCGGTCGTCCGCGAAGGTCAGCAACGCGCCCTGGCGCACGGTCGTGAACGAAGTCGAGCGCCAGACGGGGATCGAGATCACGGTCAAAGGTCTGTTCAGGGGCGAGCTGACCGAGGAGTTCGAGACTTCAAATCTGAAGGAGGGGCTTCGCCGGCTCTTCCGGGGTGCCGACGTAATTCTGTTCTATGCGGACGACGCCAGCGCGGAGGAACCCAAGGCAGTGGTGCGCGCGTGGCTGTTCCCCAAGGATGCCGCGAGCGGGCGTCGCTGGCCTTCAGGAGCCGCTGCCAGCGAAGACCAGACGGCGGCCGAAGGCGATGACACCGCGGAGCGTCACAGAGCCGAGGCCCTCGAGAAGGCCCTTGTCGAATCGGACGTGGAAGGCCAGACGAGAGCCTTGAAGCTCCTCGCCGAGCGGGAGGGCCCGCGTGTGGTCGACCGCCTTCTCCGTATGATCTCGAGTGGCGATCCGATGACGCGGTTACAGGCCCTTTCGGTCCTGCCGCAAAGCCCCGCGGACAAAACGACAGTTCTGTCGGCCCTGGGCACGGCGTTGGCCGACAGGCATCGCGCCGTCAAGGAATACGCCATCGAGGCTCTGGCCAGCCAAGGGGGGTCGCAAGCGATGGCGTATCTCCAGCAGGCCTTCCGCGATCCAGACCCGAGAGTCCGGATGATCATCCTCGAAAACGTGGCTCAGCATGACCCGGCTCACGCTCTGCTTCGGGAGGGCCTCTCCGATGGCGATCACGCGGTCCGCGAATTAGCCGGGCTTTTGCTGTCACAGCTGGGCTCTCCGCCGGAATAAAGGAGATTCGGAAGGGGCGAAGCGTTAATTGGATTGGTGAGCCGTCAGGGACTCGAACCCTGGACCCCCTGATTAAAAGTCAGGTGCTCTACCGACTGAGCTAACGGCTCTGGGCAATCATATCAGGCCTTACGAAACGGCAGGTCGAGGCATCGGATTGTGGATCGCGACAGGCCCCGAGGATCGGATCACCCCGAGCGTCATGAACGCGAACGCGATGGGTAACGCAGCGAGACTTGACCATGCCCGAAGGGCGCTCCTACAGTCCGGCGCGCTCATGGCAGTTCGCTCACGTTCCTGGACTGCGCAGAGCCTGTGGAACTCGGTCAGCGTGCGTGGACCTCCGCGAGCCGACGCGCGCCGAGGATCGTACGGGCTGTTCACTGTATCTGTGGCGCACAACGGTTACGGTAGGCTTCACAGGAGGAACAGTCATGAGGAAGGCGGCGGTTCTCGCGGCAGCACTGGGACTCGTGGTTCTCACGGCTGCCGTGGCACAAGCGGAGATATGTTACCGGCTGAACCCGTTCTCCGATGTCCTGCGGCTGAGCATACACATCGACGACGGGGCGGTCGGGTCGGCGCATCAGAACGTCTTCGGCAACTGGCAGTCGAGCGCTTATTCGCTGCCATCGTCAGGAGCCCGAGAGCTGAACAGAGGCAGCACCGCCGTGCGGCGGCTTGGAATCCTCAGCACTAACAACACGGGCTTTTTCGGGGGGAATCCCATTTGCTCGCTTGATGGGATCCCGGGAAGCGCGTGGAGGCTCACTTGCGTCGGAGGTCTAGGCGCCCGGTTCATCAACAATGGAACTCCTCTTGCCCCCATTGGCTGCGGAGGGCTTGCGCCGTCATCGGCCAATGACGGTCCGGCGGCAGGCGACGGTCCGGGTCAGTAAGGACTAGTCGCAGGCAGGACCAACGAGATCGGGCGGTATCGCGACAGGCGGCGCCTTCTGTCCCGTTCAAGGCCGGAAAGGGCCTTGGTCGAGGATTGGTGGCGCCGCTTCGTTACTGCGGTTCGGAGGACAGACGCTCTTCCCGGCTCTGAGGCCCGGTGCCGGTCGACCAGATCGTCACCCGGAACTTCCGGCACATCGAACATTGACCTGTGCCCAGGCGGAAGCCCATTCGCATTCGGAGATGCCCGAAGACCTTGCGCGCTTCCTCGAAGCTGATGTGAAGGAGCGCGGCCAGGCAGGTCTGGCAGAAGGGACGTCCGTCGGCGCCGGCCACGAATCGGGCCGCCGGCTCGACCACGTCGGCGACGCTGGGACGGCACTCGTAGTGGACGACGTCGCCGCTCACCGTGGTCAGGCGATCGTGCGCGGGGACCGGCCGCCCGCACACCGCGCACGGCCTGACGTCGCCGCCGGGCTGGCCGCGGCGCGAGGGCCCGGACTCCCGTGCGCCGTCCAGGCCATACTTTAGAATGACGGTCGCGGAGAGGTTGACTCCGGTGAGCGTCGCCGTGCCGTCACCGCGCACCAGCTCCAGAGCGGTCAGACGCAGGTCGGGAGCAGGGAGCAACTCCTCCAGGACGCGCAGCAGGGCGAAGTCACCGTGACAGCGGTGAGTGTGTGAGTTGCTCGTCGTGTCGGCCGGCAGGAACGCCAGACTATAGACGGCCTTGGGCCCGCCTCGAGATGGTTCGAGGCGTTGGATCAAAAGCGTACCCAGTCGTTCCATACCCCGAGCGGTCTAGCTAGAGCAGGCTGGCGCGCACCGAGGGGAACCAGCGCAGCAGGGGCGAATCCTCGCACAGGATGGTCTCGGCCCGCTGGGCGCCCGTCGAGATCATGCAGAAGGGCACGCCGATCAGCTCCTCCAGGCGCTCCAGGTACCGGCGGGCCTTGGCCGGCAGGTCGGCTTCGCTCTGGGCCCGGCTGGTCGGCGCCATCCAGCCCGAGAGCTCCTCGTAGAGGGGCTCGGCCTCGTTGAGCACTGCCTCCTCTTCCGGAAACTCGGTCAGCACGTCGCCCTGGTAGCGGTAACCGGTGCAGACCTTGATGGTCTCGCACTGATCCAGCACGTCGAGCTTGGTCACCGCCACGGTGGCGATACCATTGATGCGCACTGCATAGCGCACGACCGCGGCGTCGAACCAGCCGCAGCGCCGAGGGCGGCCGGTGGTGGCGCCGTACTCGTTGCCCCGAGCCTGAATCTCATCGGCGATCCGTCCCTTCATCTCGCTGGGGAACGGACCGGCGCCTACCCGCGTGCTGTAGGCCTTGGCCACGCCGAGCACGCCATTGATCTTCGTGGGCGGCACGCCGGTCCCGGTGGACGCCCCGCCGGCCGTCGTCGACGACGAGGTCACGTAGGGATAGGTGCCGTGGTCGAGGTCGAGCATGGTGGCCTGGGCGCCCTCGAAGAGCACCGACGAGCCGGCATCAATGAGGCGGTTCAGCAGCGAGGCCGTGTCGGTGATGTACGGCGCCAGCCAGCCGGCGTAGCGCCGGTACTGCTGGAAGATGGCCTCCAGCCCGAAGGTCGGGGCGTCGTAGATCTCCCTGAGGATGCGGTTCTTCTGAGCGACGTTATACTCCAGCTTCTCTCGAAACAGTCGCTCGTCCAGGAAGTCGGCCATCCGGATGCCGACCCGCGCCGCCTTGTCCACGTAGGCCGGTCCGACTCCGCGCCCGGTGGTTCCGATGCGGCGCTTGCCCAGGTGGGCTTCCGAGGCCAGGTCGAGCGCCGGGTGATACGGCATGATGAGATGCGCATTCTTCGAGATGAAGAGGTTGCCGTCGAGGCCTATGCCGCGCTGGACGAGCGACTCCATCTCCTCGATGAGCGAGCCCGGATCGATCACCACGCCGCAGCCGATGACGCAGGTACAGCCGCGGTGCAGGATGCCGGAGGGAATGGAATGGAAGACGTACTTGTCCCGCCCGACGACGACGGTGTGGCCGGCGTTGTTGCCGCCCTGATAGCGCACCACCACGTTGACGATCGGCGTGAGCACGTCCACCACCTTGCCCTTGCCCTCGTCGCCCCACTGTGTGCCCACGACCACGATGTTAGGCATGCTCCGTCCTCCCGATGTCTGCTCGAAGCCGCTCCGGCGTCTCCAGGGCGGCGCGGACGTCCAGCGTCTGCTCGGTGCCGGTTCGAAGGTCCAGGACCAGCATCTGCCCCGACCGCGTGCGCTCGCTCCCCACGACCAGGACACGGGCCACCCGCTGGGCCCGCGCGTAGGCCAGCGACTCCTCGAGACCGCGGCTGACGATGTCCCGCGCCACCGAGGCCCCGAGGTCCCGCAGGCGTCGGGCCAAGGACAGCGCCGCCGTCTTCTCCCGCGTGAAGTCGATGATGAAGAACTCCGGCCCGGCCAGCGCGACAGCCACGCCCTGGGCCTCCATCACGCTGAGCGCGCGGGCGATGTCGAAGGCGAAGCCCACCGCCGGGCAATCGTAGCCGAAGCGGCCCAGCATCTGGTCGTACCGGCCGCCGGCCGCCACCGAGGCGCCGAAGTCGGCCACGTACGCCTCGAAGTACATACCCGAGTAGTAGTCGAAGCCCCGCACCTCGCCCAGGTCGAGCAGCACGGCATCGGCCAGACCGTAGATCGTGAGAAGCCGGTGAACCTCGGAGAGGTTGGCCAGGGCCCGCTCCGAGCGCCCGTTGCGAACCAGGCCGGCCGCTCGCTCCAGCACGTCGGCGTGGCCGAAGAGCGTCGGCAACGTCAGCAACGCGTCGCCCACGTGCGCGGGTGGCGCCAGCTCGCCGACCAGCCGCTCCAGCGTCGAGACGTCCTTGCGGGCCAGGGCTGTCCGCACCTCGCGCTCCCAGTCCCCCTCGGCTTTGATTTCCTCCACGAGCCCCCGGAAGAAGTCGGGGTGCCCCACGTCGATCTGGAACCGGCTCAGCCCCAGCGCCCGCAACCCTTCGACGGCCATGGCCACGATCTCGGCCTCGGCCTCCGGCTTGTCGAGCCCGATCAGCTCCACGCCGGCCTGGTAGAGCTCGCGGTAGCGGGCGAGCTGCGGCTCCTCGTAGCGGAACACGTTGGTGACGTAGCAGAGTCGGACGGGCTTGGGCTCGTCGCGCAGGCGCGTGGCCACCACGCGCGCGATCTGGGGCGTGATGTCGGCGCGCAGGGCCAGCATCCGCCCCGTCTCGCGATCGACGAGCTTGAACATGTTCTCCTGCAGCGCCTGGTCGGTGCCGATGGCCAGGGCGTCGAAGAACTCGAAGGTGGGCGTGATGATCTCCCGGTAGCCCCAGCGACCGAAGATCTCGAACAGCCGGCTCTCCACGTGCCGCTTGCGCCCCGCTTCGTCGGGCAGGTAGAGGCGCGCGCCTTTGGGGAGCTGCCAGGGCAGCGGCTTCACGCCGGCTCCCCCAGCCCGTCGAGATGCGCCATCGTGTTCATGCGGTGCACGGTGACCCAATCGTCCTGGTACTCCAGTTCCGAGATCCCGGCCGGCGACGCATCGACGGCCCAGAGCCGGTCGGGCCCCAGCCCCAGGGCGCCGAGCACGAGGAGCCGGGTGACGATGGCGTGGGTGACGAGGATCACGGTGGCGCCGTCGTGCTCGGCCCTCAGTTCGTCCAGGCCTCGCGCCACGCGCTCGGCCACGGCCACCAGGGACTCGCCACCGGGCGGCGTGAACCGCTCGGGCGTGGTGCGCCAGAGGTTCGAGTCCTGCGGAAACTGCGCGGCCACCTCTTCGCGCGTCAGCCCTTCCCAGCGGCCGAACCCCATTTCCCGGAACGCTGCCTCCAGTCCGACGGCCTGCCGGTGAGGTTTGGCGATGACCTCCGCCGACACCCGCGCCCGCTCGAGCGGGCTGGCCCAGACGGCAGCGGGCGCACTACCGGCCAGGGCCTGAGCGATGGCCTCGCACTGGCGCCGCCCCGTCTCGCTGAGCGGGATGTCCTGCCAGCCCGCGAAGCGCCGCGCCTGGGACCACTCCGTGGCGCCGTGCCGTACGACGAACAGTCTGAGGCTCATGGCAACCCGGCCATTCTAGCACCCGCGGGAGACCGCACCGGTCGGCGGCGGGCTACGGCTTCTCGGCGAAGATCTTCTGGGCGGCGCGGACGCTGGCCCCGAAGTCCACGGGCACGCCCAGCTCCGCGAGCACCTGCTCGAGCGCCGACAGCGCGGTGATGACGTCGAACTCGGCGGCGTAGCCCATGTGGCCGAGGCGGAAGAGCTTCCCCTTCATCTCGCCCTGCCCGCCGGCGATCGTGATGTTGTGCTGCTGCGAGTAGGCCGCGACGATCCGCTCGCTGTCGATCGCCGGCGGTGAGGCCACGGCCGTCAGCGCCGGGGACGGCGTGGCCCGCGCGAACAGGGAGAGCCCTAGCGCCTCCACGCCGGCCCGGGTGGCCCGGGCCAGCCGGTCGTGGCGCTTGAAGACGTTCGCCAGCCCTTCCTCCCGGAGCAGGCGGAACACTTCGCGCAGCCCGACGACGAGGCTCACGGCCGGCGTGAAGCGCACGTCGTTCTTCGCGTTGGCCTTCCGCTCCTGAGCCAGATCGAAGTAGTACTTCGGCAGCCGCGAGGCGGCCACCTGGCGCCAGGCTTTGTCACTCAGCGCGCAGAAGGCCAGCCCCGGCGGCAGCATGAGGCCCTTCTGCGATCCCGACACCACGACGTCGACGCCCCAGGCATCCATGGGCAGGTCGGCGATCCCCAGGCTCGAGACGGCGTCCACGACGAGGAGAGCGTTCGTGTCCCGAGTCGCGGCCGCGTACCCTCGCACGTCGTGGAGCACGCCGGTGGAGGACTCGCTGTGCTGCGCCAGCACGATCTTGATCTCCGGCCGGGCCCGCAACGTGTCGAAGACGCGGGTGGCGGGCACCGTCTCGCCGAACGCCGCGCGCAGCTCGACCACGGCGACACCGTAGGCCCGCGCGATCTCCAGCCAGCGCTCGCCGAATTTGCCGGCCACCACCACGGCCGCGGTGTCGCCCGGGGACAGGCTGTTGACGACGGCCGCCTCCATCGCGCCCGTTCCCGACGCGGCGAACGGCACGACGTCCTGGCTCGTCTGGAACAGCCACTTGAGCCCGGTGCGGACCTCGGTGAAGAGCGCCTCGTACTCGGGGGTCCGGTGGTGGATCATGGGCTGGGCCATCGCCAGCAGCACCTGGCTGGGCACCGGCGTGGGCCCCGGGGCCATCAACTGATATTTCTTCATCGAGCGTGTGCCTCCGCGGGCGGAATCACAACCATCCGATCGTACCGGCTCCGTCGCCGGCTGGCAAACTGCGTCAGCCGCCCCGTTCGGCGCGAGCCCGAAGGGCCTCGTTCATGGCCGCGAACCCGCGCCGGGTCCCCGCCTCCAGCCACCGCGCCACCACGGGGACGAGCAGCCCGGTGAAGACCTCGCGATGCACGAAGCGGACGCGCCCGGGGCGGCCCGGCTCGATGGCGAAGACGTGCTCGCCGTCGAAGAGACCGGGCATTCCGAGATGGCCGAGCCATCGGAGCTCGCGGCCGGGAGCGACCGCCAGCACACGCGGCCGAAACGTCATGGCCCGCCCCCCCCCGGCGGCTGGATTCTGACCCGGAGCCAGGCACCCACGGCCAAGGCGCCGCGATCTCGATCTCGGTGCGGATCTCCTTGCTCACCACGGCGGCGGGGCGGCGCGGCCCAGCGCGGTCACGAAGACGGCGTCGAGACCAGCCGCATGCGGAGAGAAGAACTCCACGACCTGGCCGTCATAGAAAGTCAGCCCGGACGCGCCGAAACGCTGGGCGTAGGCGGCCAGGTAGGCCCGGCCGCCGGCGAGGCCCGCTTCGAGATTGGCGAGCCGGTAACCGCGATTGCCGTAAGCGCCCAGGAGGGCGTCGAGGGGCGCCAGGAAATAGAGGACGGCGGCCGCATCGCCACCGAGCGCCTGCTCGAGGCAGAGGTACGCCGACTCGCGCCGGAAGTCGCCGGCGCGCACCAGCTCGAGGGCGTGGACGTCGGACCAGTAGCGGTAGGCTCCAGGCTCCACGCCCTCCACGGCATTGACGATGAGATAGGGGTCGACGAGGCTGGCGGGGACGTCGAGCTCGATCGGCCGCGTCGCCCACCAGAGGGTTGTCGCCAGCTCGACGGCGGTGAGCGGCGCGTGGCTGAAGCGCCTGGTGGAGCCGCGGTGCTGGATCGTCTCGTCGAGGCTGCGCCCCGCCGGGACCTGCGCCGGCGGCAGGGGTGTGAGCGACCCGCGGGGACGGCTGGGGGGCGGCGGGGCGCTCGCGCGCCAGGCGCGCACCTCCTCCGCGGTCGCCAGCGCCGAGGCCTGCTGCATCTCGCGCAGTAGCGGATAGTCGACCTCCTCCGAGGAGAGCGGCAGCACGTCGTTGCGGATCTCCTCCACCGCGCCGATGCGCGGAGCCGGCGCCCCGCGCGGGCCCAGCGCCACCAGCTCCAGCGCGCTCTCGCGCTCGGCGTCGAGCCCGAGAAGGCGATTGATTTCGGCGTCCGCGAAGCCCGTGAGGACGCGGGGCGCCAGCCCCAGGGCGTTGGCTACGGCATCGAGGTTCGCCAGCATCGTGCCCGAGTCCCAGTAGAGATGGCGCCAACCGCGCGCCTGATACTTCCAGGTATTGCGCCAGAAGATGCCGCTGAGCACGACCGTGGCCGCGCGCTCGCCGAGCGCCGGTTCGGCGGCCGCGACGGCCAGGGCCGCCCGTACGTCTCCAGCCCGGAGCCGGCGCAGGGCGAAGTCGCCCGGGCCGAAGTGATAGAGCCCGGGCTCGAGCCCCTCCACCGCACCGGCCACCACGTAGACCTCGGTCTGGTAGAGCGCGCCCGTCGAGGCCGCCGCCCGAAACATCACCTCGCCGCCGCCGGGGTACGTCTTCTTCTTGGTGACGCCCGCCGAGAGATAGAGCACGGTCGTCAAATCGGCCAGGGTCATCAGCGCGGCTGCCGGGGCGGCGGCGGGCGCCAGCGCGGCCAGCGTGTCCACCGCGACAGGGTCGAGGTCGCGGGGTAGCGGGATCGCGGGGAGATCGGTGTAGACCTTGAAGGGGAACGGCTTGATGTCCCAGTCGAGCGAATGGGCGCTCGTGCGCACGGAATGCGGGGTGTGGGCCGTGCGGTCGTGGAACGCGCGCGCGACCCGGGTCTCTTTGTTGGCCGCCATCACGGTGCCGAGCGTTTGGTCGTGGCCACCCGCAGACAATACTGGCCGTACGAATACATGACCCGCCCTCCGGCTGGCCGCCGCCACCCGGCCGCCAGTTCGCTAATTGTACTAGCTCGTCCCCCCGCCCTGCCCGCAGGCTGCCCGGCATGACGGCTCAGCATCGACACGCTGGAGGAGGAGGAACCACCATGGCAACCGAGGAGGCCACGCGGCGCGATCTCTTGCAGGCCCTGGGGGCGTTGCCCTTGATGGCTCTGCTCTCGAGCCCTCGTCAGGCCGCAGCCCAGGCGCCCGGCGGGAGCCCGGTGAGGGTGGAGACGAAGGGTCTCACCGCCAAGATCAAGTTCGAGAGCGTTCTGTCGGGATATCTGACAGACCGCAACGGCAAGTACAAGCTGCGAGTCACGGAGCTGGTGCTGGAACCGGGCGGCTATGTCGGCGAGCACCACCATGTGGGACCCGGCATCCGCCAGGTGACCTCGGGCTACATGACCTACGTCCTGCCGGACAAGACGCTGGTCTACGGCCCGGGCGACTTCTTCTTCGAGTCGGGCGACGTGACTCACACGGCGCAGAACAAGACTGACGCCCCGATGGTCCACGTGCTCCTCGAGATCCTCCCCGCCGAGCACAAAGGCCCATCGATCATGCCGGCGAAACACCACTGAGCGGCGGTCAGCGGGAGAAGTCGTACGGGGCCCTGAAGACCCCGCGCTCCGTGATGACCGCGCTGATCAGCGTGGCCGGCGTGACGTCGAAGGCCGGATTGTAGACGGGCGAGGCCTCGGGCGCGGTCGCCTGGGCGCCGACGCGGCGGACCTCCGCCGCGTCGCGCTCCTCGATGGGGATGTCCCGCCCCGACGGCAGCGAGGGATCGATCGTCGAAAAGGGCGCGGCCACGTAGAAGGGGACCCCGTGGTGCGTGGCCAGTACGGCCAGCGCGTAGGTGCCGATCTTGTTGGCGGTGTCGCCGTTGGCGGCGATGCGGTCGGCGCCAGTGACGACGAGGTCGACCTCGCCGCGGGCCATGAGGGAGCCCGCCACCACGTCGGCGACCAGACGGTGCGGGATGCCCTCCCGCACGCACTCCCAGGCGGTGAGGCGCGAGCCCTGCATGACGGGACGCGTCTCGTCCACCCACACGAGGGCGACTCGGCCCTGGGCGTGAGCCGAGCGGACCACTCCCAGCGCGGTGCCGTAGCCAGCGGTCGCCAGGGCTCCGGCGTTGCAGTGGGTGAGGATGCGGGCCCCGGGCGGGACCAGCGCGGCACCGTGGTCGCCCAGGCGTCGGTTGGCGGCGAGGTCCTCATCCAGGATCGTCTGGGCCTCGGCGTCGAGCCGCGCGCGGACGTCGGCCACCGGCAGGTGGCGCGCGGCGAGCGCGGCTTCCCGCATGCGCTCGAGCGCCCAGAAGAGGTTCACGGCGGTGGGCCGCGTCGCGGCCAACCCCTTCATGGCCAATTCCAGACTGCTCAGGAGACCGTCGAACGTCGCTGCCGTGCTCTGGCGTCCGGCCAGCGCCACGCCGAAGGCGGCGGCGACGCCGATGGCGGGCGCGCCCCGGACGACGAGGGTGCGGATGGCCTCGGCCACGTCCTCCCAGCGCGCGTACGCGCGCTCGATCTCCTCGCCGGGCAGCCGCGTCTGGTCGAGGAGGATGAGCCGGTCGCCCGCCCAGCGGACGGGTGTGATCACAGGTCGGAGGGGGCCTCGATCAGAGCACGTCCCGGCGAAGCGCTCGGAGCAGCCACTCGGTGAACTCGGCATTGAGCTTGAAGTTGAAGGCCCGGCCGCCGTCCTGCACGCGGCCATCCAGCGTGAGGCCGTCGCGACGGATCTGGCCGTTCAACCAGGCCCCGTACACCGCGTCGAGGCCGAAGAGTTGCCCGCCAAGTCGGAAGCCGTCGTGGTCGAGCCGCAGGTCGACGTTGAGGTCCATGGTGGAGGGCCGGCCGGTGTGCTCGGCACGGGCCGGCACGGCCAACGCCACCGCCAGGGCTATGGCCACCGCGGATACGATCAGTCGCTTCATCGTCCTCCTCCTTCACCACGCGTGAGCCGCGCTCGAACCTCAGCCGGGCTCACCCCGGCGACGCGCGGCAGGGCCCCTTCAGTCCCGTTCCGGCTCATCGCCTCCGTCAGCCTCGAGCTCGGAGCCCAGGAGGCGATGATACCGCTCCAGTGTCGCCTGAAAGTCCTCGACGAGCCGGCCGCGGGTGCGCTTGAGCCCGCTGATGTCGTTGCGCAGCCGCGCCTCCACGGCCCGGGCCTCCTCCACCAGCTTGTCGCCCTGCAGCTCCGCCTCCCGCACGATGAGCTGGGCCTCCCGGCGCGCAGCATCCTTCATCTCGTCGGCCATCTTCTGGGCGGTGACCAGCGTGTCCTGCAAGGCCTTCTCGCGGTCGGCCAGGCCGCGCGAGCGCTCCTCGAACGCGATCACCTGCTCCCGGAGCACGGCGTTCTCGCGGAGCACCATCTCGTAGTCCTCGGCCACGTTCTCGAGGAAGGCGTCCACCTCCTGGGGATCGAGGCCGCGGAACATGCGGACCGTGAACTGTTGCTGGCGAATGTCCAACGGAGTCAAACGCATCGAACCCTCCGGCGCCCTACCTCAGCCTGAGCGCGAGATCGCGCAGCGAGCCGACCAGGAACGAGTCCAGGACATAGATTGCGAGCAGGACCACCATCGGCGAGAGATCGAGGCCGCCGGCCAGCAGGGGCAGCCGGTGGCGGATGGGGCGGAGCACCGGCTCGGTCACCCGATAGAGGAAGCGCACGATCGGGTTGGACGGGTCCGGGTTCACCCACGACAGGACCGCCCGCGCGATGATGAGCCAGAAGTAGGCCCACAGCACGAGTTCCAGGAGCCGCGCCGCCGTGAAGACGAGATTGCTCAAGACGAACATCAGGCCGGACCCTGGCCCAGCTCCTTGGACCTGAGAGTCGCCCGCTCCACGGCCTTGATAAAGGTGGTCCGGATGCCGCCTTCTTCCAGGGCGGCGATGCCGGTGATCGAGGTGCCGCCGGGCGAGCTCACCATGTCCTTGAGCGCGCCCGGATGCATTCCGGTCTCCAGGAGCAGCTTCGCCGCGCCCAGCACCGTTTGGGTGGCCAGGGTCATGGCGGTGAGGCGGTCCAGCCCCATCTTCACGCCGCCGTCGGCCAGCGACTCGATGACCAGGGCCACGTAGGCCGGCCCGGACCCCGACAGCCCGGTCACCGCGTCCAGCAGGTCCTCTTCCAGGACGACCACGCGGCCGACGGCGCTGAAGATCTCGCCGGCAACGTCGAGGTCGTCGGGCTCGAGCCCGTCGGCCTTGGCGATCGCCGTCACGCCCTCGAGCACGAGGGCCGGCGTGTTGGGCATGACGCGGATGAGCCGCACGTCCTTGCCGACCAGGGCCCGGATCCGGGCCGTGGACACGCCGGCCGCCAGCGAGATCATGAGCTTGCCCTTGGTCATGGCCGGCGCGATCTCCCGAAGCACGGGCGTGATGATCTGAGGCTTGACGGCCAGAATGACGACGTCGGCCTGGCGCACCAGCTCCACGTTGCTGGGCGCCAGCTGGATGCCGTACTGGCGGTCCAGTTCCTTGAGGCGCTCGATTCTCACGTCGCTGGCCCAGATCGCCTCGGCGGGGACCACGTTGGCGGCGACCAGACCGCGGATGAGCGCCTCGCCCATGTTGCCCGATCCGACGAAGCCGACCTTCGTGCCCTTGAGGCTCATGGGGTCTGCCGAGCCTCCTTCGGGGGCCGGGCGCCGAAGATCGCCGTGCCCACCCGCACCATCGTGGCGCCTTCCTCGATGGCCACCTCGAAGTCCGCGCTCATGCCCATCGACAGCTCGGCGAGCCCGTGGCGTTTGGCCAGCTGAGCCAACGCCCGGAACCAGGGCCGGGCCTCCTCGGCCCGCTCGACGCCGGGCGGGATGGTCATGAGGCCCCGCACCACGATGTGATCGAGCCGGGCCAGCGCCTCCAGCGCGTCGGCCACGGCGTCGGGCGCGAACCCGCCCTTGGACGCCTCGCCGGCCACGTTGACCTGCACCAGCGCCTCCGCCGGCCGGCCTCGCGCCCGGGCGCGCCGATCGCATTCGCGCCCCAGCTCCAGCCGGTCGAGCGAGTGGATCAGGTCGAACGCCTCGAGCCCATCGCGCACCTTGTTCGTCTGCAGGTGCCCGACCAGGTGCCAGGGCACCGGCCGCCCGAGTGTGGCGATCTTCTCCCGGGCCTCCTGCACCCGGTTCTCTCCCAGCGCGGGCAACCCGGCCGCGACGGCCCGACGGATGCGCTCGACGTCCACGGTCTTGGAGACTCCGATCAGCAGGACGTCCTCCGCCCGGCGCCCCGCGCGCTCGGCCGCCCGCGCGATGCGCTCGCGCACGCGCTCCAGGTTCCCACGAATGTCTTCCATGGCTGGCAGAGGCGATTCTAGCACCACCCCGGGGCCAGCCTGCGGCGGTCGGCGAGTCGGAGCTAGCGGCTGTCGGTCAGGAAGGACCGCCGCCCGGCGTCATCACGTTCCAGCGCGCCACGAACCTGGTCCGACTCGAGAACCACACGCCACAGGCTCCGAACGAGGTGCGAGCACTCAGCCAGATCGATCAAGTTTTGCTTCGAGCGATTCCGATCATGGCTTCGCCCATGAACGATGTCGGACCTTACCGCATATACCTTCTTGAACCGTGCGGCAGCAGCCTCGCGGTTTGACGCTGAGGTCGCCACGAGTCGTCCGTGGGTCCTGGCCAGGCGCTCGGTGATGCCGGGCTCGCTTGAGTACGTCAGCATCGCTTCCGCCGCCGCGGTGAAGCAGATGAAGGCTGACTGCCAATCGACCGAGACACAGCCTCTGAAGGTAAGCACGACCGCGTTTCTCAGTCTGCGGCCGCTGGCGTACACATCTCGCAAGGGTGGAAGAATACGGGCCAGCGCATCGAGGTCGGCATCGGTGATCGAGTCGGCAACGCTACCCGGTACCCATTGAAACCGGTCGAGAACACGGGCGAGGGAGAACTCGGAAGGTGTCTGCGCCAAGCGGACGGGTACATGTGTTGCGGTGGGACGCACTAGCCACAATGCAAGAAGCACCGAATTGACCGCGGCCGCCGGTGATGGCTCGTCATGGACGGCTCGGACGAAGTGAAGCCAATGTGGTGTTTCTCTGCAGGAATTCCGTTCCTCCTTGGACAGAAACTCCTCGGTCTCCTTACGGTCGATGAGATCAATTGGAATGGTCTTTTTTATCCACGTGTCCGAAGCAAGCTGATAATCGGTACCGCCCCAACTGAATTCGGTAAGGGGCGCCCAGACATCCTGACGAACCGAGGACCCTGCCTGCTCGGAACCCGTGCGTTTGAAGTGGGCTGCGTGCAGCCCGCGAATGCCTCTCGGGAATGCGAGTGCCGGTATTTCTGGCTCGTCATTCGCCCGATTACTCGCCGTGCTCATAGGCATTCTCTCTCGACGACTGAGCGGCCTTGCGCTGATGATCCGGATCGTAAGTGCCTCATCCTTCTCGATGTCGATGTGAACGACCCCCAGCAGGCGTCCCTGATCGGAGAGGCCGACGGTGACCCATCTCTCTTCCCGCTCCGAGTGTTCAACGTCAGGGACTGCGCGCCTCAACGGATCTCTGAACACACTCGACGCTTCTTCACAGGATACTCCATGCTTTCGGAGATTTTCTTCTCTCTTGTTTCGGTCCCACGTGAAGCGTGGCGTCATTGAGGCAAGCTACGAGTCTAGTCGCGAGCGCCGGAAGGCAATGAGTCAAAATTCTTGGACAGTACTCCTCAGCTGGGCAGGGCCGCCAGCGTGAGGAGGCGGCCTCGGTGGCGCCTGCGGTAGGAGTAGAGGAGGTCGGTGTGGCAGGCGGTGCAGAGACGGGGGTTCTCGATGCGCTCGGCCGGGACCCCCGCACCTCGCAGCAACGCTTCGTTGGCTGCCCAGAGATCCAGCATCCAGTGGCCGGGACGGGTCGGCCGGAGCCAGCGCTCCGAACTTCCGGGGTAGGCCGACCTGAATCGGGCCACCACCGGCTCATCGACTTCGTAACAGCAGGGCCCGATGGATGGCGCGACCCCGACGTGGAGCCCCTCGGCGCGCGCGCCGGTCCGGATCATCGCCGTCACCGCGGCCTGGGCAGCGCCGGCGACCGTTCCCCGCCAGCCCACGTGAGCGGCGCCGAGCACGTGCATCGTGGGATCGTAGAGCAGGAGGGCCAGGCAATCGGCGGTGAAGATCGTCAGCGGCACGCCGTTCTCGGTGGTCACCAGGACGTCGGCCGCTCCGGCGAAACCGCCCCTGGCGCCGACGAAGGCCTCCTCGGCGCCATGGACTTGACGCGCCCAGGCAACGCGGCCGAGATCGAGACCGGCCCCGGCCAGCCCGCGAGCGGCCTCCGCATGGAAAGGTCCCTTCGACTCCGACCATGCCGCGATGCCCGGGCAGTGCCGGGTCGTCGTCGCGTGCGGAAGCCCCAGCCGCGCCAGCCCCGGAAACGTGAAATACACCGGCGGCTCCCCCTGCGGAATCAATTTCATGCTTCACATGCTCGCACGAAGCAGCAACATGCCGGCCCGTGTGCTCTGTGATGTTGGCATCGCGCGTTGACCTCCGACCGCATGCCGGTCAGGGCGGGGGCTGCGGGGGAGGGTGCTGACGAGACCCGTTCCCGCCGCGCGCCGATGGGCCGTAACCGGCGCGATGGAGCCCAGCCGCAGCGGGACTGACGTCTGCCGACTGCGTGGTCGAGCAGCACCCTCCCCCGCAGCCCCCGCCCTGACCGACGCGCTAGTCGGCCTGGCGCCGCAGGAACGCCGGCACGTCGAGGTCCTCGCCGTCCGACGGCTCGTCGCCCTCGGCCCGCGCTTCGACCGGGCGCCGACGCCACGCTCCGACGCCAGCTCCTGCCCCAGCCGCCGCGGGCGGGCGGCCGGAGCGGGCCAGGTCCACCACCTTGCCGCTCGGCGTCAGGGTCTCCCGCTTCTCCGGAAACCCGGTGGCGATGACGGTCATGCGCACTTCGTCGCTCAGGCTGGGATCGACGACGGCCCCGAAGATGATGAGAGCCTCGTCGTCGGCGGCGTCCTGGACGATGCGGGCCGCCTCTTCCACCTCGTGCAGGGAGAGATCAGCGCCCCCCGTGAAGTTGATGAGGATGCCCCGGGCGCCCTCGATCGATGTGTCATCCAGCAGTGGGCTGGCCACCGCCTTGTGGGCCGCATCGAGCGCGCGGTGCTCGCCGTGACCGACGCCGGTGCCCATCATGGCCATGCCCATGCCGGACATGATGGTGCGCACGTCGGCGAAGTCCAGATTGATGAGCCCGGGTACCAGGATCAAGTCGGAGATGCCCTGGACCGCCTGGTGCAAGACCGAGTCGGCGACCCGGAAGGCATCGACGAGCGGCGTCCCCCGGTCGACCACGGAGAGCAGGCGCTGGTTCGGGATGGTGATGAGGGTGTCCACGACGGCGCGCAAGGCGTCCAACCCGGCCTCGGCCTGCTGCATGCGCTTGCGCCCCTCGAAATGGAACGGCTTGGTGACGACGGCGACCGTGAGGCTGCCCAGGTCCTTGGCCAGCGAGGCCACGATAGGCGCGGCCCCGGTGCCAGTCCCCCCGCCAAGCCCGGCGGTGACGAAGACCATGTCGGCGCCCTCGAGCAACCGGGTGATCTGTTCGGGATCCTCCAGCGCCGCGTCACGCCCGATCGTGGGGTTCGAGCCGGCACCCAGCCCCTGGGTCAGCTTGGCCCCGAGCTGGATCTTGGTCGGTGCCGGCGAGGCGCGCAGCGCCTGATTGTCGGTGTTGGCCACCATGAACTCGACGCCGGTGAATTTGGCCGCGATCATGCGGCTGACGGCGTTGCTGCCGCCCCCTCCCAACCCGATCACCTTGATCTTGGCCGCCTGCGGGCCCTCGTCCAGCTCGAACAGCGGCCGCCGGCCATGCGATTTCTCCATCCGCGCCTCCTTTTTTTCGTTTGAAGGGGGCTTCGACTCTATTGGAGGGGGCCTCGACGGCCCCCTCCAATACCTCCCCCAGGCGGATTGCGCCGGCAAAGCCGGCGCTCGAACAGCCTCACTCCTGCGCTGCCACCGCTCCAGACCGGGGAGGCCCGGCTGGCCGTCAGAAGATTTCACCGAACCGCTCAAACAGCCGCCGGATCATGCCGCCGAGGCTGCGACTGTCGCTCCCGCTGTAAGTGGGGTTCTTCCGTGGCTGGCGGCCCCGGGCGCCGTAGAGGGCGAGCCCCACGCCCGTCGAGTAGATCGGGCTTTTGACCACGTCGGCCAGGCCGCCCACCGTCTCGGGCAGGCCGCGCCGGACCGGCAGATCAAAGACGGCTTCGGCCAGCTCCGGTACGCCCTCCATGATCGAGGTGCCGCCCGTCACCACCACGCCGGCGGTGGCCGCGTCCTGGAAGCCGACTTTCGCCATCTCGCGCGCCATCAGCGTGAAGACCTCCTCGACCCGCGGCTGGACGATCTCGGACAGGATCTGGCGCGAGAGCCGGCGGGGCTTGCGCCCCCCGACCGAGGGGACGTCGATCGTCTCCTCGGCGCTGACGAGCGCCGTCAGCGCGCAGCCGTAGCGCCGCTTGAGGTCCTCGGCCTCGGCCACCGGCGTGCGGAGGCCGACGGCGATGTCGTTGGTGACGTGATCGCCACCCAGCGGAAGGATGGCGGTGTGCCAGATGGCGCCGTCCCGGAAGAACGCCATGTCGGTGGTGCCGCCGCCGATGTCGACGAGAACGACGCCCAGCTCCTTCTCGTCCGGGTAGAGGACGGCTTCGGCCGAGGCCAGCGGCTCGAGCACCACGTCGTGCACGGCCAGCCCGGCGCGGTTCACCGAGCGGATGACGTTCTGGATCGACGTGACGGCGCCGGTCACGATGTGGACCTCGACCTCCAGCCGGACTCCCGACATGCCGACCGGCTCGCGGATACCGTCCTGGTCGTCGACCACGAAGGTCTGGGGCAGGACGTGGATGATCTCGCGGTCCTGGGGCAGATTGACGGCGCGGGCGGCCTCGACGACGCGCTGGACGTCGGTGGGGCTCACCTCGCGGTCGCGGCCCGAGACGGCGACGACCCCGCGGCTGTTGATGCCGCGGATGTGCCCACCGGCCACCCCGGCGTAGACGCCGCCTACCTCCACGCCCGCCATCTGCTCGGCTTCCGCCACGGCCTGCTTGATGGCCTCCACCGTGGAATCGATGTTGACGACGACCCCCTTGCGAAGGCCGCGTGAGGCGGCCGCGCCCACGCCCACCACGTCGATTCCTCGGCCGCGCCGGGGCTCCGCGATGACGGCGCAGATCTTGGTGGTCCCCACGTCCAGCCCGACGATGAGGTCCCTCGCCGCCTTGCGCGTTATCCCCGGCCTCCGTTCGTGAGCACCACCTGATCGCGGAACCTGAGATCGATGGCGTTCACCGGCAGGCCCTGGCGCGCCACCTGGGCCAGCACCCCTTCCAGCCGCGCCAGCCGCTCTTCCCATTCCTCGGCGCCCAGCCGGACCTCGATGCCGTCCACGGTGTAGAGCACCGGTCCCTCTCGCCGGCTCATGTCGATCTCGGAGATCTCGGCGGCCAGCGGGCTGCCGCTCCGCAGCAGGGCGCGGATGAGGGCGATGGCCGCCCGCGCCTTGGCCGTGGGCGCCGTGCGCATCTGCGCGATTTCCTCTTCGTTCAGCCCGGTGATGACGGGCGCCGGTGACGTGACCGCTCGCGATTCCTCGCCCAGCAGCCGGCCCTCCTCGTCGAGCCAGTGCAGACGGTTGCCGTGCACGAGCGTGAACGGGCGCCGCTCCTCCACGAGGATCGTGACGCGGTCGGGAAGGTCTCGGACCAGCTCCGCCCGCCGGATCTCCGGCAACGCCTCCACCCGGGCGATGACGGCCGAAGAGTCGAGCCGCCACAGGTTGGTCCCGGCCGGAACGCCGGCGGCGTCCAGGATCTGCTGGACGGTCACCCGGGAAGCGCCGCGGACCTCGACGGCGCGGATGGCGAAGCGTGGCGTCGTGAGCAGCCAGGCCACCCCGCCCGCCTGTACGGTGAGGACCAGCAACGCTCCGGCGACGAGCCCTACGACGCGGATGAGCCGGCGCGGGCGCGTCACCCCGCGCCGCCGGCCGCGACCGACCCGCTGGCCGGCGATGAGGGCGGAGCGCCGGCCCAGTTCGGCCGGCGCGGGGGCCGCCCCCCGCGGCGAGACCAGGCCGCTTCTACTCACCGATGATCCGGATCTCCGGCTCGAGCGCGATGCCGAAGTGCGCGTACACGCGCTCGTGCGTGAGGTCCATCAGCGCCTCGATGTCGCCGGCGGTGGCTCCGCCGCGGTTGACGATGAAGTTGGCGTGCTTGGCCGAGATCTCGGCCCCGTTGACCCGCTTGCCCTTGACCCCGACCTTTTCGATGAGGCGGCCGGCGGTGTCGCCCGGCGGGTTCTTCCAGACGCAACCGGCCGAGGCCAGGGCCAGCGGCTGGGTGGCCTTCTTCTGCTTGAGCCGCTGCTTGATGTCCCGCTGGACTTCCGCGTTCGGACGCCGGGTCAAGCGCAGCCGGCAGCCGATCAGGACCACGCCGGGCGGGAAGTGGAAGGCCTGGTAGGCGTACGAGCCGGTGGGAGGCTTGAACTCGCCCAGCGTACCGTCGGGATAGAGGAAGTACGCGGCGCTGACGAAGTCGCCGATGGCGCCATCGGGGGTGCCGGCGTTCATGGCCAGGGCGCCGCCGATGGTGGCGGGGATGCCCACCAGGCACTCGATGCCGCCGAGGTTGAGGGCCGCCGCCTCGCGGATGAGCGCCGACAGGCTGGCGCCGGCCCCGGCCACCGCCTCCTCGCCGTGGAACTCGGCGCGGCCCAGGCAGCCCTCGAGCTTGATGACGACGCCGCGCACGCCGCGGTCGCGGACGAGCACGTTGTTGCCGCCGCCCACGAGGACGATCGGCAACTGCTCGCGCTCGGCAAACAGCAGCGCATGGCGGATGTCGTCGGTATCTTGAGGGATGACGAAGATGTCGGCCGGGCCGCCGATGCGCAGCGAAGTGTGGAAGCTCAGCGGTTCCTTGAACCGCACTTCCCCACGAATCTCTCCTAGCATGTAATCCTCCCTCCGGAGGCGTCGGCGTCGATTCGGCGCAGGAGCTCCGCACCGATCTGGCCCACGTCTCCGGCGCCGAGGGTCAGCACCAGATCGCCGGGTCGGGTGATCTGTACCAGGTGCTCCACCACCCGCGCCTTGTCGCCGCCCACGTACGTCACGTCCCGGTGGCCGTGGGCACGAATGCCCTCGGCGAGATCGGCCGCGTTGACTCCGGGAATGGGGGCCTCGCCGGCGGGGTAGACGTCCATCACCAGCAGGACATCGGCCTGATTGAACGCGGTGAGGAACTCCTGGCGCAGGTGCAAGGTGCGCGTGTAGCGGTGCGGCTGGAAGACGGTGACCGTGCGGGCGTCGAAGCCGGCCTTGGCGGCGGCCAGCGTCGCGCGGATCTCGGCCGGGTGGTGGCCGTAGTCGTCGATCACCATCACCCCGCCCGCCTGTCCCCGCACCTGGAATCGGCGCTGGACGCCGCTGAAGCCGGCCAGCGCCTTCTGGATCGTGACGAATGGAATCTCCAGATCGAGCCCTACGGCCACCGCGGCCAGGGCGTTGAGCACGTTGTGACGGCCGGGCACCTGCAGGGCACACTCCCCGAGCAGGGCGCCCCGCTGGTGGACCTCGAAACGGCTGTGCAGCCCGGCGAGGGTGAGGCGCCGCGCCACCAGCTCGGCGCCCGACTCGAGCCCGTAGGTGACGATGCGCTTCTCCACCCGAGGGATCAGCAGCTGGATGTTGGGCTGATCCAGGCAGAGCACCACGCATCCGTAGAAGGGCACTTTGTTGACGAAGGCCACGAAGGCGTCGCGGATCGCCTCCAGGGTGCCCCAGTGGTCGAGATGCTCGGCGTCCACGGTCGTCACCACGGCGATGGTGGGCGCCAGCTTGAGGAACGAGCCGTCGGACTCGTCGGCCTCGGCCACGAGATACTCGCCCTGGCCGAGCCGGGCGTTGGAGCCCAGGCCGGTCACCCGGCCGCCCACCACGATGGTCGGGTCGTAGCGTCCCTCGGCCAGCACCGCGCCGATCATCGAGGTCGTGGTGGTCTTGCCGTGAGAGCCGGCCACCGCGATGCCGTATTTGAGGCGCATCAGCTCGGCCAGCATCTCGGCCCGCGGAATGGTGGGAGTTCCGCCTTGCCGCGCCGTCTGAACCTCGATGTTGTCGCGGGAGACGGCCGAGGAGTAGACGACGACATGGGCGCCCTCGACATGCGCCGCCTCATGGCCGACGAACACTTTGGCGCCGAGCTGTTCGAGCCGCTCCACCGCTTCGTTGCGTTTCTGGTCCGAGCCGGTCACCCGATAGCCGAGGTTGAGCAGGATCTCGGCGATCCCCGACATGCCGCTGCCGCCGATGCCCACGAAGTGGATGTGCCGGTAGCGCTTAAACATGTGCGTGTTGCGAGATGTTGAGCAGCAGCCCGGTGGAGATCATCGTCACCAGCAAGGCCGAGCCGCCGGAGGAGATGAACGGCAGCGGCAACCCCTTGGTGGGCAGCAGCCCGGTGACGACGCCCAGGTTGACGAGGGTCTGGGTGGCGATGAGCAGCGTGATCCCGAGCGCCAGATAGGCCCCGAAGGGCTCGGGCGCCCGCAGCCCGACGCGCAGGCCCCGCCAGACCAGCAGCGCGAAGGCCACGATGAGGGCGGCGGCGCCGACGAACCCCAGCTCCTCGCCCACGATGGCGAAGATGAAGTCGGTGTGGGCCTCGGGCAGGTAGAAGAGCTTCTGCCGCGACTCTCCGATGCCCCGCCCGAAGAGGCCGCCCGAGCCGAGGGCCAGCCACGACTGGATGATCTGAAAGCCACCGCCGCGGGGATCCGACCACGGGTCGAGAAACGTGGTGATGCGCCGCAGCCGGTAGGGCGCCAACCACACGGCCAGCGTCAGGAGCGGGAGCGCGCACGCGGTGACGACGACCAGGTGGCGGCTCGGGGTGCCGGCCAGGAAGAGCAGCGCGAAGGTCACGGCGATGAGCGTGAGGCAGCTGCCCAGGTCGGGCTGGGCCAGGACCAGCGCGGCCAGCGCCGCCGCCACCGCGAGCGGCGGCAGGAAGCCGCGCCGCCAGTCGTCGAGAGCGTCACGGTGGCGAGCCAGGAACGCGGCCAGGTAGATCACAAGGCCGAGCTTGGCCAACTCGGCCGGCTGGAACGACAGCGGCCCCAGGCGCAGCCAGCGGCGCGTGCCGTTGATCGGCTGGGCCAGCGGGGGCACCAGCACGAGCAGGAGCAGCACGCCGGCGGCGATGAGGATCGGCCAGCCGAGCCCCTCCAGGCGGCGGTAGTCGAAGTGCAGCGCGGCCAGCAGGCACGCCGCCCCCAGCAGGGCCCAGAAGAGTTGCTTCTTGAGGAAGAGGTAGGGGTCGTTGAACCGGTCGGCGGCCACGATCGCGCTGGCCGAGTACACCATGACCACGCCGACCGACAGCAGCAGCACGGCCACGCCCAGGAGCCACACGTCGGGCCTCAGCTTCCTCGGCATGCTAGGGTTGCATCCCGCCGTCACGGGGCCGGACCGACGGGGCGTGCGGGGCAGGGATCGCGGGACCACGCAGCAGGCGTCCGCTGCCCCGTTGCGCCTGGGCTCCATCTGGGCACGCGGGGTCCGTGGCCACTTGGCGGGAACGGGTCCCGTCGACCCCCGCCCCGCACGCCCCGTCGGTCCGGCCCCACGGCTCGGGATGAGCGCGGCCCTCGTGAGCACGGCTTCCGCGATGGAACACTAGGCGAGGCCCCCCACGAGGCCCGTAGTAGGAGCCGAGCAGTGCTCGGCGCTGCGAGGCGACGCTTCAGTGGCCCGAAGATCTGAGCCGACCGGAGATCGCAGGCGCGCCATCAGGCGAGCCCTCCGACGAGGCCTTTGAACACGTCCCCGCGATGCTCAAAATTCTGGAACATGTCGAAGGAGGCGCAGGCCGGCGACAGCAGCACCACGTCGCCCGGCTTGGCCGCCGCCCGGGCGGTGTGCAGCGCCGCCTCCAGCGAGACCGCCGGTGTCACGGAAACCCCGCCCGCTTCCAGCGCCGCGGCGATCTGCGGCCCGTCCTGGCCGATGACGACGGCGTGGCCCACGCGGCCGCGGGCGGCCGCGGCCAGGGGCGCGAAGTCCTGGCCTTTGCCGACCCCACCGGCGATGAGGAGGATGCGCTCGGTGAAGCTCTCCAGCGCCTTGATGGTGGAGGCGACGTTGGTCCCCTTGGAGTCGTTGTAGTACTGCACGCCCTTGAGGTCGCGCACGAACTCGGTGCGGTGGGGCACGCCGCGGAAGCGAGCGATGGCCCGGCCGATGGTCGCCGGCGCCACGCCAGCCCACAGCGCGCAGGCCGTCGCCGCCAGCACGTTCTCCACGTTGTGGGCGCCCCGCAGGAAGATCGCGTCCACCGGACAGATCTCCTCGACGTGGCCGTTGAACGTGGCGGCGATCCGGCCGTTCTCGATGAAGACGCCGGGGTCCACGACGCGGCGGCGGCTGAACCACACGACGCGGGCCCGCGTGCGCGGCGCCAGCGTGCCGGTCACCTCGTCGTCGGCGTTGAGGACGGCACAGTCGGCCTCGGTCTGGTTCAGGAAGATCCGAGCCTTGGCCTCGCTGTAGGCGGCGAAGCTGCCGTGCCGGTCGAGGTGGTCGGGCGTGACGTTGAGCACGGCCGCCACCCGGGGGCGAAAGAGCTCCGTCGTCTCCAGCTGGAAGCTCGAAACCTCGCACACGACGAGACCATCGGCCGGCACGCTGGGAGCGTGGGCGGCCAGCGGGATGCCGATGTTGCCGGCGACCAGGACGGGCCGCGCCTGCTCGGCCAGCAGCACCCCGACCAGCGTGGTCGTGGTCGTCTTGCCGTTGGTGCCGGTGATGGCGACGGTGTCCGCCTCCATCGCCCGCCAGGCCAGCTCGAGCTCGCCGATGATGGGCGTCCCCGCGGCGCGCGCCGGAGCGAGCTGGGGCGAATCGAGCGGAACACCCGGGCTGACCACCACGAGCTCGGCCCCGCGGACCGCGTGCGGGCGCACGCCGCCGACCAGCAGGCGCACTCCCAGCGCAGCCAGCTCACGCGCCTCGGCGCCGAGCGCCTCCAGCGCCTTCGTGTCCGTCGCCACGACGCGGGCGCCGGCCGCGTGGAGCAGGCGTGCCGCCGCCGTGCCGCTCCGCGCCAGCCCGACCACGGCCACGCGCCGCCCCCGGAGGCTGTCCAGATAGGTGCGGCCCCGGGTCGCCACGTCCGTCTCCTCCAGCATGCTCATGACCAACCCACATCCTTTCTTCGGAGGGGGCCTCGGCGGCCCCCTCCGAGGCCTCCCCCAGGCATCGACTGCGGCGGCAAAGCCGCCGCTCGAACCGCCATCCCCACGCGCGGCGGCGGCGGCAAACTCATCGCAGCTTGAGGGTGCTCAGGGCCAGCAAGGCCAGGGCAAAGGAGACGATCCAGAAGCGCACGACGATCTTGGGTTCGGCCCAGCCGGCCAACTCGTAGTGGTGATGGAGCGGCGCCATGCGGAAGACCCGCCGGCCAGTGAGCTTGAAGCTCAGGACCTGGATGATCACGGAGGCGGCCTCGACCACGTACAGACCGCCGATCAGGGGCAGCAGCAGCTCCGACTTGGTGAGCACGGCCAGCGTCCCGATGGCGCCGCCCAGGGCCAACGAGCCGACATCCCCCATGAAGACCTGGGCCGGATGGCAGTTGAACCAGAGGAACCCGATGGCGGCACCGATGAGCGCGCCGCAGAACACCGCCAGCTCGCCGGCGCCCCGGACGTTCAGGATCTTGAGGTAATCGGCGGCCCTGAAGTTGCCCGTCAGGTAGGCGATGACGCCGAAGGCGCCCCCGGCCATGATGATGGGGCCGATGGCCAAGCCATCGAGCCCGTCCGTGAGGTTCACCGCGTTCGAGGCGCCCACGATGACCAGCATCGCGACGGGAATCCACCACCAGCCGAGGTCGAGCAGCCAGCCCTTGAGGAAGGGAATGGCCAGCACAGGCGTCCATGCGTTGGCGGGCGGCTGCCAGAACACGATCTGGAGCAGGGCGAAGGTCAACAGCAGCTGCAGCCCGAACTTCATGCGCGCGGACAGGCCCCGACGGGCCCGGAGCTTGCGAAAGTCGTCGGCGAACCCGATGAGGCCGAAGCCCATCGTGGCCAGGACCACCACCCAGACGTAGCGGTTGAGGAGATTCACCCACAGGAGCGTGCTGAGCAACAGCGACACCAGGATCACCAGGCCGCCCATCGTGGGCGTCCCCTTCTTCATGCGATGCCGCTCCGGCGTGTCCTCCCGGACGGTGTCCCCGCCCTGCTGCAGCGCCCGCAGCCGGTCGATGAGCCAGGGCCCGACGATGAGCGAGATCACCAGGGCCGAGATCAACGCCATCAACGACCGGAACGTGAGGTACCGGAAGACGTTGAAGATGATGTGCTCCTGGGCCAACGGAACGAGCAGGTGGTACAACATCGCCCGTCCTCATGTCTCTCCGGCCCTGCCGAGGCGGGCGGCGAGCGCGTCCACGACGCGCTCCATCCGCATCCCGCGCGAGCCCTTGACGAGAACGAGGTCGCCCGGCTGCACCCGCTTGAGCAGGTGCGCGACGGTGTCCTCGAACGTCGTGGTGTGGTGTGCCTCGCTCAACCCCTCCGCTCGAGCCGTCTCAACCGCCCGGCGCATGTGTGAGCCCAGGCCGACGAACTCGGCTGCGCCGGCGGCGGCCACCTGCCGGCCCACCTCGCGGTGGGCCGTCTCGGCGATGTCGCCGAGCTCCAGCATGTCGCCGAGCACGACGAGCAGGCGGCGACCGCCGAGGTGGGCCGCCGCGTCCAGCGCCGCTTTTACGGAGGCCGGGTTGGCGTTGTAGGTGTCGTCCAGGATCCGCACCCCGCCCGGGGCGGACCGCCACACGCACCGGCCCTTGACCGGCCGGGCGCTCTCCAGGCCCCGAGCGATCTCGCCCGGCGCCAGGCCCAGCGCGGTCCCGGTGGCCGCGGCGGCCAGCGCGTTCGTCACGTTGTGTCGGCCCACGAAGGCCAGGCTGACGGGCGCCCGCTCGCCGCCGACCTCGAGGGTGAAGCGCACGCCGTCGGCCGTCTCGGCCGCGTCGCCCACGGCGCGGACCGCGGCGCCGGAGGCGTGGCCGTAGGTGATCACGCGGGCGGCCGTGTCACGGGCCAGGCCGGCCACGCGGGGGTCGTCGGCGTTCAAGACCGCCCAGCCCTCCGCGCCCAGCGCCCGCACCAGCGCGGCTTTCTCCTCGCGAACCCCGTCGAGCGAGCCCAGGAACTCGGTGTGGACAGCGGCGATCGTGGTCACCACGCCCACCGTGGGAGCCGTGAGCCCGCTGAGGTATGCGATCTCGCCGGGCTGGTTGGTCCCGATCTCTACGACGAGCGCTTCGTGCTCCGGGCCCAGCCGCAGCAGCGTCAGCGGCAGCCCCCACTGGTTGTTGAAGCTCGACTCGGGCTTGAGCACGCGCCAGCGGATGGCGAGCACCGCCGCGATCATCTCCTTCGTCGTCGTCTTGCCGTTGGAGCCGGTGATGGCCACCACCGGGCCCTGGAACTTCGCGCGATGGGCCGCGGCCAGCCAGCCCAGCGCCTTCGTCGTGTCCTCCACGAGGACGAGCGGGACGCCGGTCGGGATCGGGTCGGGCACCGAGTGGACCACCAGGCAGGAGGCGCCACGGCTGGCCGCGTCGGCCACGAAGTCGTGGCCGTCCAGGCGGTGACCGCGGATGGCGAAGAAGGCCTCGCCCACGCCGAGCGTCCGGGAGTCGATGCTGATCCCGCTGACGGCGACGGCCAGATCGCCGACGACCAGCGCTCCCTGCGAGGCCCGCACGATCTCCTGCACCGTGAACGTGGGCATGGCGCTCAGCCCCACCGCTCCCGCAACACGTGCCGGGCGACCTCGCGGTCGTCGAAGGGCAACACGGCAGTGCCCACGACCTGATAGGTCTCGTGTCCCTTGCCCGCGATCACGACGGTATCGCCGGCCGCCGCCCACGAGAGCGCGCTCACGATGGCGGCCCGGCGGTCGCTCTCGCCCACGACGCGGCGGGAGTCGCCGCCCGCGGCCCGCACGCCGACCATGATCTCCTCGATGATGGCCTCCGGCCGCTCCGAGCGGGGATTGTCCGAGGTCACCCAGGCCTGGTCGGCCAATCGGGCGGCGATGGCGCCCATGATGGGCCGCTTGCTGCGGTCCCGGTCACCGCCACAGCCGAACACCACGCCCAGCCGACCCAGCGTGAGCTTGCGGGCCGTCGTGAGCACGCGCTCCAGCGCGTCCGGCGTGTGCGCGTAGTCCACCACGACGAGGAAGGGCTGGCCGGCCCGCACCTGCTCGAAGCGTCCGGGCACCGTGCCCACGGCGCCGAGCGCCGCGCCGATCGCGTCGGGGGCGAGGCCGAGGGCCAGTCCAGCACCGACAGCGCCCAGCAGGTTCATGACGTTGTGCTCGCCGATCAGCGTCGAGCGAAGCTCGAGTGGCCCCCGCGGCGTGCCGGCGCGCAGCCGGATGCCTTCCAGGGTCGACGCCCACTCGAGCGCCCGCACAGCGGCACCCGGGCCGAACCCGAAGGTCAGCACGGGCACCGTGAGCCCGCGCGTCATCTCCGGCCCAGCCGGATCGTCACCGTTCACGACCGCGGTGCGTCCGGGCTTGGGGGAACGCTCGAGCAGCTCGAACAGATGGCGTTTGGCGCGCCGGTAGTCGTCGAAGGTGCCGTGGAAGTCCAGATGGTCCTGCGTCAGGTTCGTGAACACGGCGACGTCAAACGTCAGCTCGTCGACGCGGGCCAGCGCCAGCGCGTGCGACGACACTTCCATGGTGACCCCGCGCACGCCCTGGGAATACATGCTTGCCAGCATTGACTGAAGCTCCAGTGCCTCCGGCGTGGTCTGGCCTGCGGGCAGGGTCTGGTCGCCGATGCGGTACTGGATGGTACCGATGACACCGGTTCGCACCCCACGAGCCTGCAAGAGCGCGTTCACCAGATAAGACGTCGTGGTCTTGCCGTTCGTTCCCGTGATGCCCACGATCGTGAGCCGCCGCGAGGGATGACCGTAGTAGGCGTCGGCCAGCCGACCCAGCGCCGTGCGCGCCGACGGCACGAGCACCTGCGCGATGGGCAGCTCGGTCAGCGGCGCGCCTTCGCTGATCACCAGCGTCGCGCCCCGCCGCACCGCGTCCGGCACGAAGCGCCGCGCGTCCTGGCGCAGCCCCGGCACCGCGACGAAGCAGTCGCCGGGCTCGATCTTCCGCGAATCGTCACGCACGCCGGTCACCGTCGCCGGCGGCGCGCCGACCACGCGCTTCTCGGGCAGCGCCGCGAGCAGCTCGCTCACCGGCATCTCTCGTTCCATGTCATCGAGCCGAATCCCTGGTCGCCCCCCGTCGGGCGGGAGTCCCTGGCGGCGGCGCCAGCAGAAGGCGGACCGTCGTGTCCGGCTCCAACTCGGCCTCCGGCGCCGGCCTTTGCTGCACGACGACGCCCCGGCCCACGACCTCCACGCGCAGCCCGAGCGGCTCCAGGGCGGCGAGCGCGTGTCGCAGGCTCCGGCCGCGGAGATCGGGCATGAGCGGCGGGCCCTCCACCACCGGGCCCGCGCCGGCCGTGTTCACGAGCCGCACGGGCAGCGACAAGGGCGGCTCGGTGGCGGGCTCCTTGACGACGTGGACGGGCGGCGTGCCCTGGGGCGGGACGTCCAGGTGGCGCACGATCTCCTGTCCGATGGCGGCGAAGATGGGCGCCGCCGCCTCGCCTCCCCATCGGGCGGTGCGCGGCTCGTCGAGCAGGACCAGCATGACGAAGCGCGGCGTGTCGGCGGGCGCGAAACCCACGAACGAGAGCACGCTGGCGCCCCGGGAGTAGCGCTGGGTCGTCGGGTCCAGCTTCTGAGCGGTTCCGGTCTTGCCCGCGACCTGGTAGCCGGCGATGGTGGCCCGGCGAGCGGTCCCGGTCTCGACCACGCGGACCAGCAGCCCGGTGAGTGTCCGCGCCGTCTCCAGCGAGATGACCTGGCGGATGGCTCGAGGCTCGAAGCGGCGCAGCTCGCGCCCCTGGGCGTCGAAGACGGCCCGGACCAGGCGGGGCTGCATGAGCGTGCCGCCATTGGCGATGGCGCCGAAGGCCGCCACCATCTGCAACGCGGTCACCGACACCTCCTGGCCAATCGACATCGTGGGCAGCGACAGCCCCGACCAGCGTGTCGGCTCCCGCAGGAGCCCTCGGCTCTCGCCGGGCAGCCCGACGGCCGTCGGCGCGCCGAAGCCGAACGCCGTCATGTACCGGTGGTAGCGGGCAGGCCCCAGGGCGAGCCCCACCTTGATGGCGCCGACGTTGGAGGAGTTCTCGAGCACCTCGGCGAACGTCAGCCAGCCGTACTTCTTCCAGTCGCGGATGGTGGTCCTGGCGATCGTAATCGCGCCCTGCTCGGCGAAGATCAGGTCGTCGGGGCGCACCACCCGCTCCTCGAGCGCCGCCGCGGCCAGGATCGCCTTGAAGGTGGAGCCCGGCTCGAATGGATCGGTGATCGCCCGGTTGCGCCACACCTCGGGCGAGGGCACGTCGAGGAAGGTGTTGGGGTTGAAGGTCGGCCTGAGCGCCAGGGCGAGGATGTCCCCGGTCCGGGGGTCGAGGACGACGGCCATGGCGCCCTTCGCCCCGGTGCGGCGCCACGCCGCATCGATCTCCCGCTCGGCCGCGTGCTGGATGTTGGTGTCGAGCGTGAGCATCACCCCGTGGCCCGGCACCGGCGGCTGGAGCACATCCGGGGTCGCCACCTCGCGCCCCAGGGCGTCCCGGCCGACGACGGCCTTGCCGGGCGTGCCGGCCAGCTCGCTGTTCCAGGCGCGCTCGATGCCTTCGAGGCCCCCGTCCACCCCCTCGAAGCCCACCACGTGGGCGGCCAGCTCACGATTGGGGTAGAGGCGGAGCGGGTCGGTGACGAGCCCCAGGCCAGGCTCGCGCAGAGCCCTCACCTGCTCGGCGAGAGCCGGTGGCAAGCGGCGGCGGAGCCAGACGAAGGGCCGCGAGCTTAACAGCGCTGCCCGGAGCTCGGCCTCCGGGAGCTGGAGGATGGGAGCGAGCCTGGCGGCGACCCGCACGGGGTCGCCGACCTGACGCGGTTGGGCGAACAGCGACTCCGCCGGGCTCGACACGGCCAGGGGCTGGCCTTCGCGGTCCACGACCGGCCCGCGCTGGGCGTGGAGCACGACGGTCCTCGCGTACTGGCGCTCGGCCATCACGCCGAGCTCGGCATGGCGGACGAGCTGAAGCTCAGCGAGCCGAACCGTCACGCCTCCGAAGGCGGCGGTGAGGAGCGCCGCCACGATGAGGACGCGCAGGCGCAGGCCCGGGAGGCTCACGGCTGAAGCGCTCGACTCGCCGTCGCCTCTGCGCGGACCGGCGCGCCGAAGGCGGCGACGCGGTTGCGCTCCGCGGCCAGGCCGGTCGTGCCCGGCACGAACTCACGGGCCAGACGGACCTGCTGTGGGCGAGGTGTCGTCAGGCCGAGCTGGCGGGCTCGCCCCTCGATCCGCCCGGGGGACCGGAGGGTCGCCACTTCGACCTCGAGTTGCCGGATCAACACTTCCAGGCGGACGCGCTCGGCACGCAGAGCGTCGAGTCGGTAGGCGAGGTGCACCTGCTGCACCCGCAAGCCAACCACCGCCAGACCGCAGAGCACGAGGAGGAGGGACCCGGCGAGCGCCACCGTCAGGGTCCGGCGCACTCGCGGGTCGTGTTCGTGACGAAGCCGCTGTCGCTCTCTCACGGCACCCGCTCCAGCACGCGAAGCTTCGCGCTCCGGGCGCGGGGGTTGGCCCGCACCTCGTCGTCCCCGGGCTCGAGAGGCGACGGCTCCACGACGGCGTACCCGGCCGCCGCGAGCGAACGGAACGCCCGCTTCACGATGCGATCTTCGCCCGAGTGAAAGGAGATGACCCCGAGCCGCGCTCCGGGGGCGAGCAGCGCCGCCGCCTCGGGCAGCGCCGCCTGGAGGGCGCCGGGCTCGTCGTTGACGGCCATGCGGACCGCCTGGAACGTCCGTGTGGCGACGTGCCGGCGGCGGGGCCAGGCTCGCCGCGGCACGGCACTCTTGACCGCTGCCACCAGGTCGGCCGTCGTCCGGAGCGGCCGGCGGCGCACGATCGCCCGGGCGACGCGGCGCGCGTGCGGCTCCTCGCCGTACTCGCGCAGCAGGCGGGCCAGCTCGGTCTCGGGCAGCCGGTTCAGCAGCGCCTCCGCCGTCCGGTCGGCATCGGGGTCGAGCCGCATGTCGAGCGGCTGCTCACCCGTGAAGGAGAACCCGCGGCCCGACGTCTCGAGTTGGAGCGAAGACACCCCGAGGTCGAGCAGCACGGCCTGGGCCTCGGCGATCCCCTCGGCGCGGGCCACCGGCTCGAGGTCGCGAAAGTTGGCGCGGCGCAAGCGCACGCGCTGGCCGTAGCGGCTCAAACGGGCCTCGGCCCGGGCCACGGCCTCGGGATCGACGTCCAGCCCCAGCAGCCGCACCCCCGGCGACGTCGTCTCCAACAGCGCCTCCGCGTGTCCACCCATGCCCACCGTCCCGTCGATCACCCAGCCCTCGCGCCGCGGCCGCAGGAGGAACGCGACCTCGTCGACGAGCGCGGGAACGTGAACCGCTACACTCCCAACCGCGACAACCGCTCGAAGAGCGACGGCAACCCGTCGCCGTTCGTCCGCTCGTACTCCTCGAACCGCCCGCGGTCCCAGACCTCGAAGTAACGGCGACCCGGTCCCAACAGCGTCACGTCCTTGCCAAGGCCCGCCTGCTGCCGGCTGTCCGACGGCAGCAAGATCCGGCCGGCGCTGTCGAGCTCGACGTCCTTTGCGCGCGAGATGTAGAGGCGCCCGAGCTTGCGCACCTCGGGATCGAACTGGGATTGCTCGTTGATGCGGTTTTCCAGTCGCTCCCACTCATGCAGGGGATGCACTTCCAGGGCGTTGTCGTTGGGCACGACGATCAGCGCTCCCTCGTACTGGGCCAGCACGTCCCGGAACTTGGCCGGCACGCTCAGCCGTCCCTTCGGGTCGATCGTGTGCTGATACCGCCCTCGAAACATTGATCACCCGTTGGGGGTGGGAAACCACTTCATCCCACTTCCCCCCACTTGCTTGGCGAGATTACATTTGTCAAAAAGGACCTGTCAAGGGAAAACGACGATTTTTAAGGGATTCGGGGCTAGAGGCGGCCGACGACATCCTGGGGTCGTGATACCGGCCTCCCACCGTGGGTGGGGCCGGGTACTCTACCTGGGTTGGTAGTGCTGCAGGGCCTCCGGGATCCAGCCCTCGATCTGACGGATGCGGGTCTCGGGGGCGGGGTGGGTCGAGAGAAACTCGGGCGGACGAGCCTGGCCCCGCCCGACCTCGGCCATACGCACCCACAGATCACGCGCCGCCGAGGGGTGGTAACCCGCCTTGGCCATGTAGACGAGGCCCAGGCGATCAGCCTCCGATTCCTGGGCTCGGCCCCAGGGCAGCAGCAACCCCACCGTGGAGCCGGCGCCGAGCATGGCGGTGACCGCCTGGACCGTTCGCGGGTCGTTGCGTGCGAGGGCCGCCTGCGTGGCCGTGAGCCCCACCTGCACCACGAGTCCCTGACTCACCCGCTCGCCGCCGTGGCGCGCCACCGCGTGGGCCACTTCGTGGCCGAGGACGGCGCCCAGTCCGGCGTCGTCGCGCGTGATCGGCAGGATGCCCGTGTAGACGGCCACCTTGCCGCCGGGCAGGCAGAACGCGTTCACCTGCTTGTCCTCGATGACCTTGAACTCCCACTTGTAGTCCGTCTTTCCCGTCGCGTCGGCGATACGCCGGCCCACGCCGTTCACCTGGGCGTTGACGTTGGCGTCGCTGGACACTTTTGCTTTGGCCAGAACCTCACGATAGGCGTCGAGCCCCATCTTGAGCTCGGCGTCCTCCGGCAGCAGCATGATCTGGCCGCGACCGGTGAGGGGCGCGGTGGCGCAGGCGGCACAGGCCGAGCCGATCATCCCGAGCAGCGCGCGGCGGGCGAGATCCACGGAGAGATTGTAGCGCAACGGCGTCAGCGGTTTCGCAAACGCACCTCGGTGGTGAACGTGGTGACCCCTCGCCGCGTGGGGTTGACGGCGACGTCGGCCGCTTCGGTCGTCAGCACCATGCGCACGGCGCGGACGTCGGCGGGCACCGACGTGACGCGGCCGTGGGCGTCGAAGTACATCAGCACGAGGTCTCGCACGCCATTGACGATCGGCTGGGCGCCGCCGCCCGCATCACGCCGCAGGATGCCGGCGGCCAACCGCCACGTGATCGTCTCGCTCCGCGCGCCGGGGACACCGTCGCCGTCCACGTCGACGTGGAGCACGATGCGCGATCGCTCGGCCACCGAGATAGCTGGTCCGTCATCGCCGGACGACCCACGGCCGGCCTGCCGGACCTCCCGCGCCATGCGGTCGAGGGCGATGCGGCCGTTCTGCTGCGCCTCGAGGCGCGCCGTGCTGAACGTGGACACCTGCACGCCTTGCTGGAGCAACGTGACGGTGGCCCCGAGGACGAGCCCGACGACGGCGAGCGCGCTGAGCAACTCGACGAGCGACACGCGCCCAGGGTGCGGTCACGCGCGTCGCCCGTCAATGTCCGAGATCGTCGACAGGCTGCTCCTAGTGCACGTGCGGCCGACGGGTGCGTGCGGTGGGAGGGGGAGGGTGCTGATCGACCACGCAGTCGGCGGACGTCAGTCCCGCTGCGGCTGGGCTCCATCGAGCGGATTGCGGCCCTCCGCACGCGGCGGGAACGGGTCTCGTCAGCGCCCTCCCCCTCCCACCGCACGCACCCGTCGGGCCCCGCGCGAGCAGGCTCTCAACAACTTCGAGGACGGATTGCTAGCCGATTGGCGGCTTGTGCTTGGCCCAGGGCCGGGCGCGCTCGAAGGCGGCCGCCGCCTGCAGGACGGTGACGTCGCCGCCGCGCCGGCCGACGATCTGCAGCCCGATGGGCAGGCCGTCCCGCGTGAACCCGGCCGGCACCGACGCCGCCGGCTGGCCGGTACAGTTGAACGGGAACGTGAACGGAATCCAGGCGTAGGGCGGCACCGGCGTGCCGGCGATCTCGGTGGGGTTGTCGAGTCCCACCGGGAACGGCGGGCAGGCGATGGTGGGCGTGAGCAGGAGGTCGTAGGTCTCGAAGAGCGCCCGCGGGTGCTGCCACCAGGCCAGACGGTCGAACCAGGCCTGCACGTACTTCGTCGGGGGAGCTTTCAAGTACTCCTCGATGATCCGCAGCAGCCCCGGATCGATGTCCTGGCGCCGGTCGAGGTACGGCGCCATCCGGGTGGCGATGCCGCCGCAGAAGATCACGCCCCACGGCTCGCGCGGCGACGGCCAGCCGGGCTTGACGTCCTCGAGGCGGCAGCCCAGCTCACGGAACGACCGGGCCGCCGTCGCACACACCTGCCGCACCTCGGGGTCGAGCGCTTCGGTGAACCCCAGGTCGTCGGTCCAGGCGACGCGCAAGCCCTTCACCCCGCCCTTGAGCGCCTTCGTATAGTCGGCGCCGTCGGCCGGCAGCGAATACTGGTCGCGCTCGTCGGGGCCGGCGGCGGCGTTCATCATCAGCGCGGCGTCGGCCACCGTGCGGGTCATGGGACCGATGTGAGAGAGACTCCAGGCGCCGCTGGGCGGGTAGGTGGGGATGCGGCCGTACGACGGCTTCAGACCGAAGATGCCCGTGCAGGAGGCGGGAATGCGGATGGAGCCGCCGCCGTCGGTGCCGACGTGGACCGGCCCCAGCCCGGCGGCGGCGGCCGCCGAGGCGCCGCCCGAGGAGCCGCCCGGCGTGCGCTCGAGGTTCCACGGGTTGCGGGTGATTCCGAAGAGCGGATTGTGGGTGGCGCCGATCCAGCCGAAGGTCGGCGTATTGGTCTTGCCGAGCATGATGGCGCCGGCCGCCGTGAGGCGCTCGACCATCGGCGCGTCCTCGGTCGGCACGTTGTCCCGGTAGATCGGCGTGCCGAACGTGGTCCTGACGCCCCGGGTGATGACGAGGTCCTTCACTGAGAACGGCACGCCGTGCAGCGGGCCGAGGGCGGCGCTGCGCCGGGCCAGCGCCCGCTCGGCGGCCTTGGCCTGCCGGCGGGCGGAATCGGCGGTCAGCGTCACGAAGGCGTTGAGCTTCGGGTTGACCTTGGCGATGCGGTCCAGTACGGCGTCGACCACCTCGACCGGAGAGATCTTCTTCTTACGGTACAGCGCCGCCAGCTCGGTGGCGCTGAGCCAGCACAGCTCGTCCTTGGCCATGGGCGTTCCCCTCTACGATCCCAGGTGGAAGACCACCATCTTCAGCTCGGTCATCTCCTCGATGGCGTAGCTCGGCCCCTCCTTGCCGAAGCCCGACTCCTTGAGACCCCCGTAGGGCATGAGATCGGCCCGCCACTGCGGTCCCCAGTTGATGTGCAGGTTGCCCGACTCCACCTCGCGAGCGAACTTCCAGGCCCATTCGAGGTTCTCGGTGAAGATGCCGGCCGACAGCCCGTAGTTGGTGTCGTTGGCCAGCGCGATGGCCTCGTCGATGTCGGTGAACGGGGTCACCGCGACAGCGGGTCCGAACAACTCATCGCATGAGATTCTCATGCTCGGTTTCACGTCGGCCACGATGGTGGGCTCGTAGAGGGCGCCCTGCCGCTTGCCGCCGGTCACCAGGCGGGCGCCGCCGGCGACGGCCTCCTTCACCCACTCGTCCACGCGCGCGGCCTCGCCCTCGCGCACCATAGGCCCCACCTTCACCGACTCGTCGAACTGGCTGCCGAGCTTGAGTGCCTGCACCCGAGGCTTCAGCGCCTCCAGGAAGTCGCCATAAATCTTGCCGGCGGCCAGCACGCGCTGGGTCGAGATGCACACCTGGCCGGCATTGGCGTAGCCGGTGGCGGCCACCGCCGTGGCGACTTTGTTCATATCGGCGTCGGGCATGACGATCACGGGAGCATTGCTGCCCAGTTCCATCGTGATGCGTTTGATTCCTGCCATTTTGCAGATGTGCTCGCCCACGTCGCGGCTGCCGGTGAAGGTGATCTTGCGCACGCGGCGGTCGGCCACGAGCAGGTCGCCGATCTCCCCCCCGCTGCCGGTGAGCGTGTTGATGCCCTCGGGCGGCAGCCCGGCCTCGAGCAGGATCTCGGTCAGCTTGAGGGCGCTGAGCGGCGTGTCGGTAGCCGGCTTGACGACGACGGCGTTGCCGCCGGCCAGGGCCGGCCCCACCTTGTGGCAGACGAGGTTGAGCGGGAAGTTGAAGGGGCTGATGGCCACGACGACCCCGCAGGGCACCCGGATGGTGACGCCGAACTTGCCGGCTCCACCCGGCGCGCCGTCGAGGGGTACCGTCTGCCCGTGCAGCCGCTTGGCCTCCTCGGCCGAGCCCATGATGGTCTCCACGGCCCGGTTGGCCTCCAGCCGGCCCTCGGCGATGACCTTGCCTTCCTCGGCCGAGATGACGCGTCCGAGGTCCTCCTGGCGAGCGGCCATCAGCTCGGCCGCCTTCTTCAAGATCTTCCAGCGGTCGTAGCCGGAGAGCCGGGCCATGGCCTTGGCCCCGCGCTCGGCGGACTGCAGCGCGCGCTCCACGTCGCCCCGGTCGGCCCGAGGCACGGTGTCGATCACGGAGTTGTCGTAGGGGTTGCGGACCTCGATGGTCTGGGGCTTGCCGATCCATTCACCGGCGACGTACATCTTCATGGCTGAACCTCCAACTGTTGGAATGGGCACGGGGACACACGGGACACAGTCCTAGCTGCCCCGCAGGCGCGGATCGAGTGTATCGCGAAGGGCATCGCCCAGCAGGTTGGAGCCGAACACGGCCAGGCTGATGGCGATGCCGGGGAAGAGCACCAGATGGGGCGCCTTCTGGGCGTACTCGGCGGCGGAGACCGACAGCATGCGTCCCCATGACGGGTACGGCTCGGGGACGCCCAGACCGAGGAACGAGAGCGTGGCCTCCACCAGGACGGCGCTGCCCAGCTGGGCGGTGCCCAGCACGATGAACGGCCCCATGGTGTTGGGCATGATGTGGCGGAAGGCGGTGCGCAGGTGGCCAATGCCGAGCGCCCGCGCCGCCTCTATGTACTGCATCTCGCGGATCGAGAGCACGCTGGCTCGGATGACGCGCGCCGCCCGCGGGATGATGGGGATCGAGATCGCGATGATGACATTGTGGACGGCGGGGCCGAGGGCGGCCGACATGACGAGGGCCAGCACGAGCAGGGGCAGGCCCTGCAGGATGTCGAGCACCCGCTGAGTGATGAGGTCGGTCCGGCCGCCGAAGTAGGCGCTGAGCAGCCCGATGATGCCGCCCAGCACCGAGCCCATGAGCGTGGAAAGCACGCCCACGATCAGGGACACGCGCGCCCCGTGCACGATGCGGCTGTAGATGTCGCGGCCCAGGTGGTCCGAGCCCAGCCAGTGCTCGGCGCCGGGCGCAGCCAGCGTGTGAGCGGCGTCGGTGGCGATGGGGTCGTAGGTGGCCAGCACGTCGGCGAACACCGCGCACACCACCATGACCAGCATGAGCGCGGCGCCGGCCGCGCCCAGCGGCTTCTTGCGGCAGAACCGGAGCAGCGTCGCCGACACGCCGGCTCCGGCCGGCCCGCGCGGGATGGCGGCGATGAGCTCGAGACCGGTGTCAGCAGCGACCGGCTTAGTCGCCATAGCAGTCCAAGCGACGACGAGGAGCGAGCATCACGAGGCTCGAGGGAGGAGCCGACCGCAGCGTACGCGTTTGTACGTGAGGATCGGCGACGACCGAGAACGAAGTGAGGCGAAGCTCATCGTCGTCGCTAATCGGCATAGCGAACCCGCGGGTCGAGCCAACCGTAGAGCAGATCGACCACCAGGTTGGACAGGATGACCACGACGGCGATGAACATGACGAGATTTTGCACGATCGGGTAGTCACGCCAGAGGATGGCCTGCACCAGGAAGCGGGCCACTCCGGGCAGGTTGAACACCGTCTCGGTGACCACGAGCCCGCCGATGAGGAAGGCGAACTCGATGCCGATGACGGTGACGATCGGCAGCACGGCGTTCTTGAAGGCGTGGCGCCAGATCACCAGCCGTTCCCCCTGCCCTTTGGCCCGGGCCGTGCGAATGTAGTCCTCCCGCATGACCTCCAGCACCGCCGAGCGGGTAATCCGCATGAGGAGGGCCGACGAGCGGTAGCCCACAGCCAGCGCCGGCAGCAGGAACTGCACGAGGTGGATCTTGAAATCCTCCCGGGGCGAGACGTAGGTGAGCGGCGGGATCCAGCCGGCCCACGACACCAGGGCCAGGATGATCACCATGCCGAGCCAGAAGGCCGGCATGCTCAGACCGGCCAGCGAAAAGACGCGGAGTACGTAGTCCAGCATCGTGTCCTGGCGGACAGCGCTGATCACGCCCGTCGGCACGCCGATGAGGACCGAGATCACGGTGGCCAGGATGGCCAGCTCGACGGTGACGGGAATGAGCGGGCGGATCACATCCCAGGCTGGCTGGTCGTAGCGGTAGGACTTGCCGAGGTCGCCGCTGGCGATGTCCTTGAGCCACTCGACGTACTGCACCCAGATGGGCTGGTCGATACCCAGCTCCCTCATGATCAGCTGCTTGTCGCCCTCGTTCACGTAGCCGGCCGCGGCGAAGAGGATGTCGACGATGTCGCCGGGGGCCAGGCGCATGAGGAAGAAGATGACGACCGACATGCCGAGCAGCGTCAGCACGGCGATCCCGAGGCGGTGGGCGATGTAGGTTCTCACGTGTCCGAGCGCCGGGTGCCGCCCCTCCGATGTTACTTGTCCATCCAGACGTCCTGCAGGCGGCCGTAGTTGTAGATGTTGTGGTGCGGCACCAGGCCCTTGACGTGCGGCCACCTGGCGAAGTAGTCGAGCCGCCAGCCCATCATGGGCCGCGCCGCGTCCTCCTCCAGCTTCTTCTGAATCTGCGCGACCAGGGCCAGCCGCTTTTTGCGGTCGAGCTCCTGCGACTGCTGGTCGAACATCTTCATGACCTGCTCGTCGCAGTAATCGGTGTAGTTGCGCGGCGAGCCGCAGGCGAAGTTCTCGTAGAAGTTGCCGTCGGGGTCGTCGACGCCCAGCCCGGTGAGGTTCGTTCCCATCTGGTAGTCACGGCGAGTGACCAGCGGGTGCCACTGGGCCGTCTCGATCTGGGTGAGCGTCCCCTCCACCCCCACCTGCTTCAGCTCGTTGATGACGAACGAGGAGAAGTCGACGTAGATGGCGATGGCTCGCGTCTTGACCTCGACCTTGAGCGGGTTGGCCGGGGTGAAGCCGGCCTCGGCCAGGAGCTGCTTGGCCTTGTCCTTGTCCTCGGCCGCTTTGCCGTAGCCGGGAAGCTGGTTGAGGTCTTTCTCGAGCAGCCCCCAGAACCCGTACGGCTTGGGCTGCATCGAGGCACCGACCACCGCCCCGCCCTGGTGGACCGCCTTGACGTAGGACCGCCGGTCGATGGCCAGGCTCATCGCGCGCCGGACCTTCACGTTGTCGAAGGGCGGTTTCTTGACGTTCATGATGAGGTTGTCGTTGACGTTGGAGCCCACCTCGGAGATGACCATCTTGGGCACCGCCGCCTTGAGCTGTTCAGCGGCGGCCTTCGACGTCTCCCCCGGGAAGGCGATATCGAGCCGGCCGGCCTGGATGGCCGCCGTCCGCGTGCCCCGCTCCGGGATGACCACGTAGCGGAGGCCGTCGAGGTAGGGCCGGCCTTTGGCCCAGTAGTCGGGGTTCTTCACGTACTCGATGAACTCGCCCTTCCGCCACTCCTTGAGCTTGAACGGCCCGGTGCCCACGCAGCGCGTGCGGAACTCCGTGGCCGGAATGTGGGCCGGGTACACCGGTGAGTAGCCGGAAGCGAACATCATGAGCAGCGAGGGCTGGGGCCGCTTCAGATGGAAGATCACCGTGTGGGGATCGGGGGCCTCGATGTTGGTGACGTTGGCGTACCAGTCCTTGCGCGGGTTGATGCGCAGCTTGGCCGGCGCGTCCTTGGCCTCGCGCAGCGTGTCGAAAGTGTACTTGACGTCCTTGGCCGTGAAGGGCTGGCCGTCGTGCCACTTCACGCCCTTGCGCAGGAAGAGCACCAGGTTCCGGTGGTTGTCCTGCCACGACCACTTCTCGGCCAGCTCGGGCACGATGGTGTCCATGCTCTCGATCGGCTTGGCGGGGTCGAAGAGCACCAGGTTGTTGAAGCAGGGCATGCTCGGCCACACCGTGGAGATCGTCGCGGTCTCGTGGATCGAGAACCCCTGGGCCAGGTCCTCGCGCTGCATGATGTTGAGCACGCCGCCAGATTTCGGCGCCTGGCCGACGGCCGGTGTGTCGGCGGCGAGCACGGCCAGCATCCCGGCCACGAGGACGAGGGATGCCGACAGAAGCAAGCGGGGCATGAGCGTTCCTCCTGGTGAATGGACTCGGTCAGCGGATGGCTGAGTGTACGTGAAAACCGGCGAGCGGACAAACTGCGGTCGGCGGCGCCGGCGCTCAGCCCTTCACAGCCCCGGCGGTGAGACCCGACACGTAGTAGTCCAGGAAGAGGACGTAGACGATCACGATGGGCACGCTGGCGACGACGGCCCCCGCCATCAGCGAGCCCCAGTAGTAGATGTCGCCGCGGATGAGGTCGGCGGTCACTCCCACCACGGCCGTCTTGTTGGCCGTCTGCGAGACGAAGGTCAGGGCGTAGATGAACTCGTTCCAGGTCAGGGTGAAGCCGAAGAGGACGACACACACGATCCCGGGCACGGCCATCGGCAGCACGATCCTCAGCAGCGTCTGCATCCGAGTCGCCCCGTCCACCAGGGCGCACTCCTCCACCTCCCGGGGGATCGTCCGGAAGTAGCCCATGAGGAGCCACGTGGAGAACGGGACCAGAAACGTCGGGTACGTCACGATCAACGCCCAGATCGTGTCGGAGATGCCGAGCCAGACCACCACCTGGGAGAGCGGCAGGAAGAGCAGCGTGGGCGGCACCAGGTAGGTGATGAAGACGGCGGTGCCGAACGAGTTCACGCCCGGAAAGCGCAGGCGGGCCAGGCTGTAGCCGGCCAGCGTGGAGATCACCAGCGACACCGAGGTCGCGACGACGCTGATGATCAGGCTGTTCTTCATCCAGGTCCAGAATTCGGTTTTGAAGAAGAGATACCAGTAGTGGTCGGTGATCACTCCGGTCTCGATGAGGAACGGCACGGCCTTGAGGTTGTAGAGCTCGGCGTCGTTCTTCAGCGACGTGATCACCATGTAGTAGAACGGAAACAGGGCGAAGAAGACGAACGGGATGATGTTGGCGTAGCCGAACGCCGCCGATCGTAGCCGCGCGCCGCGCGAGCGGACCCCGACGATCACGTCACTCCCTCCGGATGTAGCGGAGCTGGAAGAACACCACCGCCGCCAGCATCGGGAAGAGGAAGAGCGAAATGGCCGCCCCCTGGCCGAGGTTGCCGCCGACCAGCCCCGTCTGGTAGGCGAGGGTGGCGAACAGATGCGTGGTGTTGACCGGCCCGCCGCGCGTGAGCACCTGGACGATGTTGAAGTCGGCGAAGGTGAAGATGGTGGAGAACAGGATGACGACGGCGAGGACCGGTTTGAGGAGCGGCAGCGTGACGTGCCGGAAGCGACCCCACGAGCCGGCTCCGTCCACCTCGGCAGCCTCGTAGTACTCGCGCGGGATCGAGACCAGGCCGGCCAGGACGATGATGGCGAAGAAGGGCAGCCCGCGCCACACGTTGACGGCGATCACCGCGGTCATGGCGTAGCTCGTCATCCCGAGCCAGTTGGGGCCGGGCGGGCTGATGATTCCGAGCCGGATGGCCGTCCAGTTCACCACGCTGAAGAGCGAATCGAACATCCACCACCAGGCCAGGGTCGAGAGCGCCGTCGGAATCACCCACGGCAGGAGCACGGCGCCCCGGATCAACCGCTTGAACTTGAAGGTCCGGAACAGCAGCAGCGCCAGCCACACGCCCAGCAGCGTCTTGAAGAGGACGGCGATCGACGTGAAGACGAACGAGTTGTACACCGTCCGGTGGAACACGTCGTTCTTGAAGATCTCGCGGAAGTTGTCGAGCCCGACGAACTGGCCGGGCGAGCCGACCCAGTAGTCCGACAGGCTGAAGTAGATCGCCATGCCGAACGGATAGGCCACCAGACAGACGATGAGGAGCAGGGCGGGCAGGATCAGGCCGTAGCCAAAGACGTGCTCCTGCTCCCACCACTCCCGCACGCGCGCGAGGCGGCCGGCTCGCGGGAACGCGGCCACCTCGAGGACGCGTTGGCCGACGGCCATGCTAGCTCTTGCCCTTGGTCTCCAGCTTGCCCTGGACGGCGAGCTTCACCTGGTCCTCTGCCCACGCCATCGCGCGCTTGGTCGGCATGCCGCCGATGGCCTTGGCGACCATGTCGGCGTGAACAAAGTTGACGTCGATGAGGTTCACCGCGGCGTTGGGTTTGGCGGGCCACCCGCGCGGGTGCACGAACTCCGCCTCCTTCGGCAGCATAGCGAACTTAGGGTTCTGCGCCCAGATGGGGTGGTCGGCGAAGTGCTTGAGCGGCGGGTGGTTGAACGCGTTCGAGGCCACGATCCAGGCCTCGAAGTTCTCCTTCTGGAACAGGAACTTGATGAAGGCCTTGGCCAGCTGCGCGTTCTTCGAGAACTTCCAGATGCCGACCGAGCTGATCGGGCACGCGGAGTGGGTTCCCGCCGGCCCCGCCGGGCTGGTGTGGTGGTTGATGTCGTCGGCGATCGGCATCTTCTTGGCGAGAGCGGCGTTGTAGGGGCTGATTGGGTTGTGGATCCAGGAGCCCTTGCCGGAGAGGATGAAGCGATTGTTGGAGGCGTCGTCCCAGGACAGCACTTCGGGCTCCATCGCGTCCCGGTACAGCTCCTTGTACCACTCGATCACCCGCTCGGTCTTGTCGGAGACGATCGCGGGGGTCTTGCCGTCGGCCTCCAGGGTCTTGCCCCCGTAACACCAGTGGATCGACCAGAACGTGGTCTGGGCATCGTTGCAGTGGCTGATGGCGATCCCCACGGGGTTGCCCTGCTTCTTGAGGACTTTCCCCTGCGTGAGCAGCTCGTCCCAGGTCTTCGGTGTCTGGAGCTCGGCTTTCTTGTAGTGGGCCATGTTGTACGTGGCCGGGAACGAGATCCAGAACCAGGGCACGGCCCGCCAGCCCGACGGCATCTTGGCCACTTCCTCGGAGAAGGGGTACCAGCCGCCGTACCGCTTGCCGAGATCGTCGATGATGTCCGCGACGTCGACGAGCTGCTGCTCGTAGAGATACGCGGTGATGCCGCCGGCCAGGATCATGTCGTGGCCCGACTGGGCCTGGGCTTCTGCCGCGTACTTGGCCGGCAGCTGCAGGTGGGCGATGGTGTCCACCCGCACCGTCACGCCCGCCTGCTTGCCGAACTCCTCGGCCTGCCGGCGCAGCTCGTCGTCGGAGGCGGGCACGAAGTGGTTCCAGGAGAGGAACGTCAGCTCCCGCTTCTGAGCGAAGGCGGGAGCCCGGCCGGCGGCCAACCAGGACAGGCCCGCGGCGGCACCGCCGGTGGTCTTGAGGAATTGACGACGATCGACCTGAGCGCTCATGGGCACGCTCCTTCGGGTTGGAGGTCCACGTTGGGTCAGGGTAGGGTGCGCCCTTTCTACTGCCGGGGCACGGACTTGTCAAGCCACACCCGGCCTCAGAGCAGGCGCACCAGCAGATGGATCGCGTAGAGGAGGCCGCCGGCCAGACCACCCACGACCGTTCCGTTCACCCGGATGTACTGCAAATCGTCGCCGGCGTGCTCCTCGATGAGCCGGACGGCGCCCTCCGGCCCGAGGGCGTGCACGCCCTTTTCGATAAAGGTGGCGATGTGGCCGTGGTGGCGGTCCACCAGCTCCACGGCCCGCGTCTTCACCCAGGCGTCGATCCGGCGGCGGAGGTCGCCGTCGGCGCGGAGCGCCAGCCGAGCGCGGTCCAGGCGGTCGACCAACCAGCCGACGACCTCCGAGTCCGGTCGCTCGAGATCGGCGAGGAGCATGCGGCGCAGCTCGCGAGCCGCGTCATCGGCGAGCCGGGCCACCACCGGGCTTCCCAGCAGCTCTCCCTTCACGGCCTCCACGCGGGCGCTCAGCGCCGAGTCGGTCCGGAGGCGGGTGGCGAACTCGCCCAGCGCCTCGCTGAGCCGCATGCGAAGCGGATGGGCCGGATCGCGCGCCACCTCGGCGAGCCCGGCGCTCAAGGCCGCGACGATACGCTCCCGATCGATGAAGCCCAGGACGTCGGCGAGCCCTAGCGCCACCCGTGGGTAGAAGCCCATCCGCTCCCGGTAGCGTGCCAGCAGCTCGTCGACCAGCTCGCCGACGGCTCCGCGCAGCGCTGGACGGGTCAACGCCTCGGCCAGCGTTCCCGCCAGTGCACCCGCGGCCCGCTGGTCCCAGCCGTGCTGCTGCGCCAGCTCGAGTGCCGTCCCCAGGGCCGGCGCCACCGGCCGGGCCACCAGCAGGCGCTGCAGGCGTCCCACCGCGTCGCCCGCCGATGCGACGGGCGCCTCCCGCGCGACCCAGGTGAGGACGGTGCGGGTCGCGGTTTCCAGATCGGCTCGGCTCGCCCGCTCGGCCGCGCGCGCCAACCACTCGGCCAGGTCCAGGCGATCGATCTCCCGAACGAGGTATTCGCGGGTGAGCACGCGGTCGCCGACCATCGTGCCGACGCGCTGGGCCAGCAGCTCCCAGTTCGCGGGGATCAGCGCCGTATGCGGGATGGGCAAGCCGAGCGGGCGACGGAACAGCGCGGTGACGGCGAACCAGTCGGCGAGCCCGCCCACGATCCCGGCCTCGGCGATGGCGAGGATCCAGCCGCCCCACCACGTGGCGCGGAAGGGAAAGACCGCGGCCGCCAGTCCCACCGCGGCGATGAGCACGCCGAGCGCGAGGCGCCGCCTCGTCCTCACTGGGGATCCATGAACCCACCAGCTGAGAACCCCACGACCACCACCCGGTCCCGATCGAACCGATGCCGGCCCCCCACGTGTTGCACCAGGCCGAGGATCTCGGCGACCTCACCGCGCTCACGGGAGGCGGGCTCGAACCAGTTCCAGCAGCGCGTCGGGTTACTACGCATCCCTTGTGTCGGGTAGAGGACGAGCAGACGGCGGCGCTCGGCCACAGTATTCAGGCGCGTGCCGGCGGCGAAGTCCTCTGGCGTCTGCCCGCAACCATGAAGCGCCACCGCCAGTGGCGGAGGGTCAGTCGGCTCAGCGACGAGCGCTGCCGGCACGTAGAGGTGGTAGGCGCGCCCGGCGTGAGCGCCACTTCGGAAGGTCCCCTGCGCGCCCGCGGCCTCGGTGGCGAGCAGCAGCGCGAGGCCGGTCAGGACGGCGCCGGCCGCGCGCCTGGCGTCAGCGCGCACGCCGGCGCCGGGCCGGAAGGAGGACGCGACTTCGCTTGACGTCCCACACCCCCCGCGGCGTCAGTCGCGCCGCGGGCAGGAAATCCGCCGAGAGGAAGAACAGCGTGAAGAGCGGCTCGTGGTGCGGGTAGCCGCGGGTGACCAGCGCGGCGCGCAGCGCGTCCTCCCAGCCCGCCGCCTCTTCGAGGGAGCCGCGGGTCATGACGCCGCCGAGCGGCAGCGGTAGCTCGTACGCGCTCGCCTCCCCGTCGACGACGACGATGCCGCCGTGAAGGTCGAGCAGGCGGTTCACCGCGCGGGCCATCGCCGCCGGGTTCCGGCCCAGGACGAGGATGTTGAAGTCGGTGGTGATCGTTGCGGCCAGGCCGTCGAGCCGGTCGGCGAAGCCGGCGACCACACCCGGCGCCACCCAGCGCCCGCCGCGGTCTACGAGGGCGGCCAGCAGATCGCCCGGCTGAAGCGCGCGTTCCTCCAGGCGGGTGATGACCGCGCTGATGAGCTTGACGATCGGATACCGCTCGCGCGCCGGCAGCGCGAAGTCCTCGGCCCGGGCACGCCAGGGCAGGCTGAGCCTCGCCTCCGCCGAGGCGAGGATGCGGCGCCAGGGCAGCTCGGGCACGCGCGTCGTCAGTCGCCCGTGCTCGGCGGCCACGGTCCCGCGGGCGATCACCCGCTCGGGGCGCGGCTCGGCGAGATCGCCGAGGACGCAGACGTCGGCGTAGCGGCCGGGGGCGATGCCACCCAGGTCGGCGTCGAGTCCGTAGTAGGTAGCCGGGTTCAGCGTCACCATGCGGTAGACGTCGAGCGGCGGCACGCCGCGCTCGAGCGCCACCCGCACCAGATGATCGACGAAGCCGTGGTCGCGGATGAACGCCGGCATCGAGCCGTCGCAGGTGAGCATGGCCCGCGCGGCCAGGGCCGGCGCCTCCTTGAGCGCGTCGAGCAGGCCGACCAGGTCCGGCCGCAGCGAGGACTCACGCAGCATGACGGCGATGCCCTGCCGGGCCCGGTCCAGCACCTCGCGGGCGGTGATGGGCTCGTGGTCGGAGGTGAAGCCGGCAGCGGCGATCGCCGCAACCTTCTCGGCGGAGGCGCCCGCGGTGTGGCCCTCGACGCGCCGGCCTTTTCGGTGGGCGATCTCGAGCCGCGCCAGCATGTCGGGCTGTCCGCTCCAGGCGTCGGGCCAGCGGGTGACTTCGCCGATGGCCACCGCCCAGGGGTGCTGGAGCGCCCGCGCCAGATCGGCCAGCGGGAAGCGGCGGGCCTCGTCGCGGGAGCGCGACTGGGCGTGCGGCCGGATCATCCAGTAGAACTTGAGCGGCGAGCGGGCCAGCGCATTTGCCGCGGCCCGAAAGGCGCCGAGGCCGCCCAGCTCCCAGATCTGCAGCGTGTCGGCGAACACCGTCGTCGTGCCGAGCGGCAGCAGGTGGCGGGCCAGCTCCGAGGGCGTCACCAGATGGGCCGGGTGCACGTGGGGATCGATGTATCCGGGCACCAGCACGCGGCCACGGGCGTCGAGGACGCGAGTGCGCGCGCCCACCATGTCCTCGCGCGTCCCCACGTAGGCGACCCGCTCGCCGCTGATCGCGACGTTCGCCGGGTACAGCTCTCCCGTGTAGACGTTGAGCAGCGTGCCGCCGCGCAGGAAGAGATCGGCGGGCGTCGCGCCGCGCGCCACCGCCGTGAGCCGACGCCGTTCGGCCAGGGTCATCTCAGCGATTATAGACGCAGCGAGTAGAATGGCCGCGTGAGCGAGCCGATCGCCGTCAACGATCGCGTGCGCATCCCCGCCCACGCGCTCCGCGTGCGCACCGCTCGGGCGTCGGGGCCGGGGGGCCAGAACGTCAACAAGGTCGCCACCAAGGTTGATTTGAGAGTGGACCTCGCGGCCATCGAAGGCCTCGGCGACGCCGCGCGGGCGCGCCTGGAGGCGCTGGCCGCCCGCCGGCTGGACGCCGACGGTCGCCTGGTGGTGACGAGCCAGGCCACCCGCGATCAAGCCCGGAACCTCGAGGACGCGCGCCAGAAAGTGCGCCGCCTGGTGACGGCCGCGCTCCACGAGCCGCGCCCCCGCCGCGCCACGCGGCCGACCGCCGGCGCGCGCGAGGCCCGCCTGGCCGCCAAAAAGCGCCGAGGCCAGCTCAAACGCGCGCGGAGTCGGCCGGGCGCCGAGTAGCTCGACGGCCGGGCCTCACCGACGGTCACGTGGAGCTTGGTATGTATCTCTTCGGCGATACCGCAACGAGACGGGTTGCGGATGCATTGGGCCGGGACTATTCTGCCGACACCCATGGGTGTCGAGGGGCCCGCCATCTCATCGACGTGCGGAATGCGGAGACGCATCATGCCTGATCCGTCGCCGGCGATGATCCAGCGCCTCAACTGGTCGGCGTTCGGCGCCAACGCCGGGGAGCTGTACGAGCGTTACATGGTGCCCGCGATCTTTGCCCCCTGGGCCGAGGATCTCGTGCGCAACGGACAGTGCCAGCCAGGCGACCGAGTCCTCGACGTCGCGTGTGGTACCGGCATTGTGGCGCGCGGTGCGGCGCAGCGGGTAGGCCCGAGCGGCCGGGTTGTCGGGCTGGATCTGAGCCCGGGAATGCTCGCTGAGGCACGGCGAGCCGCGGGCGGAATCCCGATCGAATGGTGGGAAGGCAGCGCGCTGGCCCTACCCTTCCCCAACGCTTCGTTCGACGTGGTGCTCTGTCAGCAGGGAGTGCAGTTCTTCCCCGACCGCGTGGCGGGTCTTGGCGAGATGCGGCGCGTGCTTGCGCCCGAGGGGCGACTGGCCATCAGCGTGTTCCGCGCCAGTGCTGGGCACTTCGCGTTGGCCGAGGGACTCGAGCCCGTGCTGGGTCCAGCGGCGTGGTCAGTGTGCGAGCCGTTCACCCTGAGCGACGCCGGCGAGTTGCACGCCATCACCAGGGACGCCGAATTTCGGAACATTCACGTACGCCTCGGTGTCCGAGCGGCACGCTTTGCCGATCCCGATTCGTTCATGATGTTCTTGATGGCTTCGCGGCTGGCGGCAGCGATGTCGACACTCACCGACCGCGAGAGGGATGCGGTCGTCGACCGAGCCAGGACGGCTCTTAAGCCGTACACAGGTCCGGCTGGACTCGTCTTTCCGATGGAGGCTCACGTCCTGACCGCGTTGGCCTCATGACGGTTACGCTGTGCCCCGTCCTTTCCTGGAGGGCCATGATGCAATTGCAGGATGCCTACCCGATCATCGTCACCGACAAGCTCACCGAGTGCCGTGACTTCTACACCCGCTGGTTCGGCTTTCAGATCGCCTTCGAGGCGTCCTGGTTCGTCTACCTGGCCTCGGCGGGGGACCGCCCTCACGGGATCGCGTTCATGGCGGCCGACCATCCATCCCAGCCGCCGGGGCCCGAGACGTTCACCGGCAAAGGGATGTTTTTGACCCTTCGGGTCGCCGACGCCGAGACGGAATTCAAGCGCCTTCTGGGGGCCGGGGTGCGGATGGCGTATCCGCTGCGCGATGAGCCGTGGGGCCAGCGGCGCTTCGGTTTGCTCGACCCGGCGGGCCTGTGGGTGGATATCGTGCAGCACGTCGATCCGGAGCCGGGATACTGGGACAAGTACATACGGTCGAGCACCCCGGGGAGGGTCTAGCCGCCATGACGACGAAAGCAACCGGTGTGGATTCCGACTCGGTGGGCGACCCGGCGCGCTTCCTGGCCCTCGGCGATCTGGAACGAGAGCTGGCCGGGCTGAGGTCGCCGCGAGACGCGGGACGAGTCGCGTTGATCGTGCGGAAGGTCGAGGGCGGCCGGCGGGAGGTCCTGGATCAGATCCGGCTGTCGCCGGACGCCGGCATCGCCGGTGACGCCTGGGGACGGCGGCCGGAACGAAACCAGAGCATGCAGATCGCGGTGATGCAGGCCGATGTCGCAGGGCTGATCGCCAACGGCCAGCCGCTCACGTTGTTCGGCGACAATCTCTTTCTGGAACTGGATCTCTCGGCCCAGAACCTCCCGGCGGGGAGCCGCGTGCGAGTCGGCCGCGCCATTCTCGAGGTCACCCCGATCCCGCACCACGGCTGCCGCAAATTCCAGGGCCGGTTCGGTCAGGATGCGCTTCGTTTGGTCTCGATGAAGGATCTGCGCCATCGGAACCTTCGGGGCATCTATATGCAGGTCGTGCAACCAGGCGACGTGCGGCCGGGGGACTCTGTCGACGTCATGGCCCGCGCGCCAGCGTGACTCATCCGACGCCGTATCCCGACGTCAACGCCGTGCTGCATGACTTCTGCGCCGGCGTCCGGGCGATCCTGGGGAATCAGTTCATTGGCTCGTCTCGAAACCGGTGGCGGCACGGTGGGCCCAGGAGGCGCTCGGTGAGCCGTGGACCGGACTGATCGCGCGGGCCCTGGCCCGGGGCATCGCCGAGCCATTCGACCACGTGAACGAGACGATGGACTTCATCCGGTACACGCTCGAACGCTGCCGACGGTTGGAGAAACTGACAGAAGCGTGACGGCAAGGCCGAAGACTCATCTCGGCCAAGCTTCGCTTGCCGGCCGTCCGGCCACTCAGCTCCGCGGTACCGGCGCGCCAGAAAGCCCGGCGGCGGCATCACGATGGATGAACCGGGCCTCGAAGCGGCCGGCCGCCCCGCGCGAGAAGCCGATCACGGTGACCCGCTCGTTCGCGGTCAGGGCGCCGCGGACGCGCTCGTCGACCGGCGCCACGTCTACCGTTACCGCAGCCCCCTCGTCGGTCCGGAGCAGCAGCGTCGTGCCCTCGGCGCCCGCCACCCTGCCCTGGACGATCCGCCAGACCCGCTCCTCCGCCGGCTCGGTCCGCGGTGAGGCCGCGGCAGCATCGCCACGGTCGACCGGGACGAACCGGGCCACGAACTCGTCGGACCGGGCTCCGGCGTAGCCGATCAAGGTGGCCAGGCCACCCGGTGCGAGCTCCCGCCGGTCATCCGTCGACATGTGTGAGAGATCGACCCGCAGCCTCTGACCGCTGTCGGCTTTCAAGGTGAGTCGCGCGCCGTCGATCCTCTCCACCCGGCCATTCACCTGCGTCCAGATGCGGCTGGCGGTTTCGGGCGGCTGAGCCGTCAGCGGGGCGACGGCGGTAAGCGTGAGCACTACCGAGAGGGGAAGCGTCTGCAAGCAGCGCATGGTAAACCTCCTGGCCCCGATTCATCGAGAGCAACCGGAGTGCCAGCGACGAGGAGATCGGCTGGGCGGGCCGGCAGCTCAGCGCCGCCGGGCGCTCTGGCGATAGGCGGCGACGCCGGCCTTGACGCCGGCCCGGAGGCCGCGGCCGATGACGGTCGCCTCGGCGACGGCCTTGCGCACCCGGGGCTCGGCTTGGCGCAGGGCGCGGGTCACCGTGACCCGGGTCTGGCGCTCCAGGCGCTTGAGCCGTCGCTGGGCCTGGCCGCGCGCCTTCTTGGCCTGGGACCTGAGCGTCTTGAGGCTGCGCTCCAGGGTCTTGAGCTGGCTTTCGAGTCCCTTCTTCATGATCAGAACCCCAGCGCCCGAACCTCGTCCCGGAAACGCCGGACGTTCCGCAGCTTGATCTCCTCGTAGCCACGAATGAGGTCGGGCAGCCCGGCCAGCTTCACGGCGCGCTCATAGGTGGCCTCCGTGAGGCCAGCCAGGGCCTTTTCGATCAGCGCGCGGTACTCCGCGATCAGGGCGCGCTCGGTGCGGCGCACCTCGGCGTAGCCGAACGGGTCCAGCGCGGTGCCCCGCAGGCGGCGCAGCGCTCCCAGCAGGCGGAATGCGCCGTCGAGCCAGGTGCCGAGCCGGATCTTCTTCTCGAGACCGAGCGCGCGCAGCAGCGGTGGCTGCAGGTGGTAGTGGATCTTCACGCCGTCGGGATACTCCCCGGCCAGCCGGGCGGCCAGGCCGTTTCTGAGGTGCAGGCGCGCCACCTCGTACTCGTCTTTGTACGCCATGAGCTTGAAGAGATGCCGGGCCACGCTCTCGCTGAGCCGAGTCTCGCCAGGCACGGCCTGTTGCTCGGCCTCCCGGACCCGCCGGACGAACTCCACGTACTGCCGCGTGTAGGCGGCGTCCTGGTACGCGATCAGCTCGGGCACGCGGATCTCGAGCAGGCGCCGCAACTCGCCGGCGCCGCCCACGCGTTCCACCAGAGTGCGCGCCTCGGCCGTGAGTTCGGACCGTTCCTCGACCGCACCCAGGCGAGCCTTCCGGAGGCCCTGGGCCCAGGCCGGATCCACGACGACCAGACGCCCGGCCCGGAACGCCTGGGTGTTCATCGGCACCGCCACGCCGTTGAGCGCGATGGCCTGCTCGATCGCGGCCGCGCTCACGGGCAGAGCGCCCGCCTGGTAGGCGGCGCCGAGCACGATCATGTTGGCGGCCATGTGGTCGTCGAACAGCCTCTCCCCCAGGCCGATGGCGTCCAGGTAGACGTTTTCATCCTTGCGGGTGACGCGGTTGATTGAGGCCAGGAGCCCGCTCGTCTCCGGGAACTGCACCTCGGTGGAGGTGACCATGGCGCCCGTGGGCACCTTGCTGGTGGAGATGACGGCGATCGTCTTGTCCGGCCGGGCGTGGTCGAGATTCTGCGCGGTGGTGGCCACCAGGACGTCGAACCCGATGTAGGCGTCGGCCTCGCCAGCGCCGACCTTGGTGGAGACGTCCTCGGGGCGATCGTAAATCTTGAGATGGGAGACGACCGGCCCGCCTTTCTGGCTGAGTCCCGTCTGATCGAGACCCCGCACATGCTTGCCGTCGAGCAGCGCCGCCGTGCCCAGGATCTGATTGACGGTCACCACGCCGGTGCCCCCGATGCCCATCATGAAGACGTTGCACTGGGGGGACACGCGCAGCGCCGGCTCGGGCAGTTCGCGCTCGACGCTGAAGGGCGGACGCTCCTTCTTCCGCCGGGCGCCCTGGGGAACGACCGTGAGGAACGAGGGGCAGTCGCCGTTGAGACAGGAATAATCCTTGTTGCAGGACGACTGGTGGATCTGGGTCTTCCGCCCGAACTCCGTCTCCACCGGGTGCACGCTGAGGCAGTTGGACTTCACGCCGCAGTCGCCGCACCCCTCGCACACCGCCTCGTTGATGTAGACCCGCATGGCGGGGTCAGGCAGCTTGCCGCGCTTGCGCAGGCGCCGCTTCTCCGCTGCGCACCGCTGGTCGTAGACGAGGGCGGTGACGCCGGCGGTCTCGCGCAGGATCCGCTGGGCTTCGTCGAGGCGATCGCGGTGCCACACCTCCACGCCCGACGCCCACCGCGTCCCTTTGGGATATTTGTCAGGCTCGTCGGTCATCACCAGGATGCGCTTGACGCCTTCGGCCTCGAGCGCGCGGGTGAGGTCGGGCACGGGCATGGCTCCGGCCGCGTCCTGCCCACCGGTCATGGCCACCGCCGAGTTGTAGAGGATCTTGTAGGTGACGTTGGTGCCGGCGGCGACGGCCTGGCGGATGGCCAGCGAACCCGAGTGGAACAGCGTACCGTCACCGAGGTTCTGGAAGATGTGCGGCGTCTCCGTGAACGGCGCCATGCCGACCCACTGCCCGCCCTCGCCCCCCATCTGGGTCAGGCCCATCGTCTGCCGATCCATGTAGAGGGCCATGCCGTGGCAGCCGATGCCGGCGCCAGCGATCGAGCCCTCGGGCACCACGGTGGAGCGGTTGTGCGGGCACCCGGAGCAGAAGTATGGCTGACGGGTGAGCGTGAGCGGCTGCGGCCGCTCCCGCAAGGCCTCCAGCAGCGCGACCCGGGCCGTAATGGACGCGCGGGGCACGCGCCGCTCCAGGCGCGAAGCCACCAGGAGCGCGATGCGGTCGGCGTCCAGCTCTCCGTTGGCGGGCACCAGCGGCTGCCCCTGCTCGTCGTACTTGCCCAGGACGCGGGGACGCTCGGTCTGGTTGTAGAGGACGTCGCGGATGAACAGCTCGGTGAAGGCCCGCTTCTCCTCCACCACCAGCAGCTCCTCGAGCCCTCGAGCGAACTCGCCGACGATCCCCGGCTCCATGGGGAACAGCATCCCGATCTTGAGGAGCCGGATGCCGTGCTGGCGGAGCGCGGCGTCGTCGAGGCCGAGGTCGCGCAGGGCTTCCCGGAGGTCGTAGTACGTCTTGCCCGGCGCGGCGATGCCGAGCCAGGCGTCCGGCGTAGGGACCGTGATGCGGTTCAGCCCGTTGGCGGCGGCGAAAGCGCGGGCCGCTTCCAACCGGCCGTACTGGACGACCCGCTCGGTCTCCAGCACGAACGGCGGCAGCAGCATGGGCGCCTGCTGGGCCTGCCAGGGACGGCCCTCGAACACAAAGCCCGGGTCGCGGACCACGACACGGTCGGGCGCCACCTCGGCAGTGGAGATCTCGTCGGCGACGTTGGTGACGATCTTGAAGCCGACCCAGAGGCCGGAGTAGCGCGACAGCTCGAAGCCCAGGCGGCCGAAGTCCAGGATCTCCTGCACGTTGCCCGGGAACAGCACAGGGAAGAGCGCGTCGTAGAACGCCACCTCGGAGTGGGAGGGCAGCGTGGAGGATTTGGCCAGGGGATCATCGCCGCCCAGGGCCAGCACGCCGCCGTGGCGGCTGACGCCCGCATAGTTGGCGTGCTTGAAGATGTCGCCGGTGCGGTCGACGCCGGGCCCCTTGCCGTACCACATGCCCAACACGCCGTCGTACCGCGGCCGCGGCAGGAGGTTGGCGAGCTGACTGCCGTACACGGCGGTGGCGCCCAGGTCCTCGTTGACGCCGGAGATGAAGACCACGTTGTGCGCGCGCAGGAGCGGAGCGTTGCGCTCGAGGGTCTGGTCGAAGCCACCGAGGGGCGAGCCGCGGTAGCCGGAGATGAGCGTCGCGGTCGTCAGGCCACGCCGCCGGTCGGCGCGATGCTGGTCGAGCGGCAGGCGGACCAGGGCCTGGATGCCGGAGAGGAAGATCAGTCCCGCTTCCTTGCGGTACTTGGCATCCAGGCTAAAGTCCTGCGCGATCGCCATAAGGCTTGGCCGTATGATACGGGCGCGCCGCGACAGGCGCAACGAAACCGGCGGAGCGTTACCGAGCGAACATGATCGCGGGCCAGGACGACCCGGAGGGCGGCGTCGACCTGATCGCGCGAGCGGTGAGTCCGGCGCCCCGAAATGCGGAGCCGGCCCAGAGGCCGCGGCGGGCCTGGCGAGCCTGGCGCTCGAGCATGGCGAAGAGTGTCGCGTACCGTAGATTGGGGAAGATCCTCACGGCCCGCGCGCAGCCACGCTGGAGGAGCTCGGCGTTGATCATGCGGTCGGCGACCCACACGTAGGCGAGCAGTCGCCCGTAGGCGTCGCGCGCCTGGGCGTCGAGCTCGAGGCGGACGTACCCGTCGCCGAGGAGCGCCGCGTTCATCCGCGCCGCCGCGAGCCCACCCGGCTCGCCGTCGCCGCCATGATGCCCGACTTCGGGCGCGTCCAGGCCGATGTAGCGGACCCGCTCGCGCCGACTGCCGATGCGAACGTCGATCGTGTCCCCGTCGTCGACCCAGGCGACACGGCCGTCGAGCACGCCCCCGGCAACACCCGGCCGAGCCACGAGGATCGAGAGCGTGACGAGCACGAGTCCGATGCCGACGCGGACGGCGAGACCCATGCGGTTACCGTCGCAGGCCGCTTTCGGAGCGTCAATGTCCCGGCGCTGATACACCCCACGCACGGGCGCGTCAGGCGCGCCGCCTACCCCGGATTGTTAGCGAGCGAGCACGCGCGAGGCGGGCGCCGCTCACGAACAATCCGGCTAGGCGCCGCGCCAGAGGCCGCGGCCGGCTTCCCGCGCATCGCGCTGGAGCTTGAGGAACAGATGCTGGTAGCGCACGTTCGGGGGGATCGTCATGACCTGGGCATAGCCTCGGCGGACCAGTTCGGCGTTGATCATGACATCGCCGATCCACACGTACGCGAGCAGCCTCCCGTAGCGGTCGCGGGCTTGCACGTCGAGCTCCAGCCGCAGGCGTTTGCCGGATACCAGATTGCGGTTCACCGCCGCCGCTTCACGGCCCCCGGGTTGCTCGCCCTTGGTCGGATGGTGGACTTCCGGCGTATTGATACCGATGTAGCGGACCTTTTCGACGCGCCCGTCGATCCGGACGTGGATCGTGTCGCCGTCGACGACGCGGACGACCGTGGCGGCCAGGACGGCTGGCCCCGAGGGCTGGGCGCCGGACACCGCGGCGGCCAGCAGGATCGCCGGGACGAGACCGGCCGAGCGCACGACGCGCCGCACGTGCCCACGATGTCACGCCAACCGTCCCGATGTCTACGTTCAGATACGCGGATAGATCGGTCGGACTCCTTCAGCGATAGCGCTGCAGCATCAGCGTCCTTGTCGTCCAGGCACCGGCGATCTCGACGTGGCCGGCCACGGGATAGGCGACCACGAAACTGATGAGTCCGTCCTCCGCCGGCGGCTCAATTTTGAGGACCTTCGGGTAGGGGCCGCCCGGCCGGGGCCAGAGGGCGAGCAGCCCGACGACGTTGGCCTGGGACTCGGTCTTGTGGTGCCAGCCGGGGCTGCAGAGATAGTAGTCGCGGGGCCCCGGGTGCCCGACGTAGTGGGCGAGCTCGTGGACGACCGAGAAGACCGCCCAGCCCGAGCGGCTCAGCCGGTCGCTCACAAGAATTCTGGTCGGGCCGAAGCCCACCGACAGGATAGCGTCGCGCTGAGCGCGCCGAAGTTCCACCTGGATGCCGTGGGCCGCGGCCAAGGTCACCGCGTCCTCCCACGTCAGGCGCTCGCGATTAAACACGCGGTACTTGCGTTGAAGACGGGTCACTAACGCCTCGACCGGTGTCGGCGTGCGCTGCTGAAGGGGCATGCCCGGTACCTCTAGAGAAAGGTACGCCGACAATATGTCGAGCCTCCGGTCCGTCGCAAGTGACTGCTCTTGTAGACACTCAGGCGACGCCGAGGACCTGGTCGATATAGTTGAGAGCCTGGAGGGCGAGTTCCCGATTTACTGCCTCTGCGAGCGGCCGCGGAAGGGACGTATCGATGATGATTGCGGCGCCAGCGAGCTGGCGCAGCGTCCGGCGAACCTCCTCCTTCTTGTCTTCTGGTAGGGCGCGCCACGCCCGGTCCTGCGCCTCGCCACCACCCAGCTCCAGACGTGGCAGTGTCCGCCGCGCAAGGGGGCTCCCTGCAAGGGAGGGTTCGAGAGCGGCTTGCCACGTAATGGGCCCTCCGTCACCCTTCGGCTCCGTGAATGCTGCCCTCGGGCGCATCTCGCCGAGTCCGCTGTCCAGCCACTCGAACCGGACCGCATAGAGATTGGCCAACGCCACGAGTGCCGCCCGACGGGGTCGCCGCTCTCCCGCCTCGATTCGACTGAGATAACTCACTGAAAGGCCCGTCTTTGCCGCTACCTGGGCCCTGTCGAGACCTGCGGCTTGTCGGGCCTTTCTGAGGCGGGCCGGTAGCGTCTGTGCCTCCGGCACTTTTTTCCTTGACGTGATGTGCCCCTGGCAAATAAGGTTGCCGCAACTGTGCCGGCCACTATGGACGCCCAGCCCCCAGACCGCAAGGCCCTGCTCCGGGCGAGAGGGCGACTCTTGAAGGATCTCGCCGAGCGGGAGGGCGTCACCAAGGGCCACATGACCCGCGTCGTCGCTGGCGAGCGCCGGTCCCCCCGCCTCGAGCGCGTGATCGCGCGCGAGCTCCGGATGCCGCTGAGTAAGGCATTCCCCGAGTGGTATGGCCGCGGTCGGGATCGAGTAGCGTAGGTGGGCGGGCGCCAAGCCAACGTCCTCAACCTCAGCTCACGAGCCGAGGGGACCCGGAAGGTTCCCACGAGACCGAGGTCGCCCGGGGGCGATCTATGGCCCGGTCAGCGTGTTCGAGGGCCGGCCCATCCGGGGCTGGAAGTGCGAGCGGTGCCAGGAGATCGCGCCCCCGCTGCCTCCGAGAACGCTCTAAGGCGCGAGAAATGACGGTCTACGTCCTCTACTGCACCCCAATGTGCCCGGAGGCGTTCCAACTGCTCGGCGTATACAGCAGCCTCAAGGCAGCCCAGGCAGCGGCCAAGATCATTCAGGAGCGGCATACCGCCCTGCGGTCGGAAGAGTGGGGTGCGGGGATGGCGGGGGACAGGCGGTTTTGGAGCGCGGGAGATTACGAGATCGAGTGGTTCACCGTTGACGCTCCCCCCTACCAGCCGTGACTCGCGCGGTCCTCCAGACCCGACGCCGCAGCGGGTTGACGCGCCGCTCAGCCTAAAAAAACTGCGTTCGCGCAGGAGTTGCCACCAGAATTTGAACGCGCGCTCAACGCCGTGATCACCCCCTGGGCGGGCGGAGCCGGCGGAGCGCGCGCTCCGCGGCCCGGGCGTCCTTCGACAGCCGGCGCGGGTTGCCCTGTTTGGACGGCGCCGGGTCGTCCTCTTCGTCGTTATCGTCGGCCGCCTCGCCGGCGGGAGACGCCAGCGCCGCGAGGAACTGCTCGGCGCCGACGGCGACTGCGCCCGCCCGGCGGGCGGCATCGGCCACGGTGCGGTCGGAGCTGACGACGACGGCGCCGTTGCCCTCCTGGCGAGCCAGACGGATCAGCACGTCATCGGCTTGCTGCGGCGGGCGCGAGAAGAGGACTTCCAGCCGGCCCGGCGCGGCGGCAGGGCCGCTGACCGGCGCGCCGTCGAAGACGACGGTGAACCGGTCGCTTGACCACCGCGCCACCTCGGCGATCTGAGCGAGGAGCGCGCGCCGTCCCGCCTCCAGCCCCGCCGCCTCCGCGCCGCGCAGGTCGGGATCGCGGCGGATCACGTTGTAGCCGTCGACGAGCCAGCGCACGGCCGGCCGTCAGCCCTGCAGCTCGCGCCTCACCAGGCGCGCGCCGGCGCCGAGGGCGTGGAGCTTGGCGTACGCCACCTCGCGGGGCAACGGCACCATGCCGCAATTCGTGCACGGGAAGAGCCGCTCGGCCGGCACCCACTCCATCGCCTGGCGGATGGTCTGAGCCACCTGCTCAGCCGTCTCCACCTCGTGCGTGGCCACGTCGATGCAGCCCACCAGCACGTCCTTGCCCCGGAGCAACTCCAGCAGCTCCAGCGGAACCCGCGAGTTGGTGCACTCCAGCGAAACCTGGTCGATGCGGCTCCGGGCCAGCAGGGGAAACGTTTTCTCGTACTGGCGCCATTCGTTCCCCAGGGTCCGCTTCCAGTCGATGTTGGCCTTGATGCCATAGCCGTAACAGATGTGCACGGCGGTCGTGCAGCCGAGGCCCTGGACGGCGCGGTGCAGGGCCTCGATCCCCCACGCGGCGACATCATCCATGTAGACGTTGAACGCCGGCTCGTCGAGCTGGAGCACGTCGAGCCCGGCCGCCACCAGGTCGCGGGCCTCTTCGTTGATGACACGCGCGAACTCCATGGCCAGGCGCGGCCGGTCCCGATAGTGCTCGTCGGCCAGCGTGTCCACGATGGTCATCGGACCGGGGATGGTGAATTTGAGCTTCCGGTCGGTGTGGGCACGGGCCCAGCGGACCTCGTCGAGGTGGACGGGCGCGCGGCGCCGCAGCGGTCCGGTGACGGTGGGCACCTCGGCCTTGTAGCGGTCGGCCCGGATGCCGATGGTGACGCGCTTTGAGAAGTCGATGCCGTCGAGCCGCTCCAGGAAGCCGTGAACGAAATGCTGGCGCGACTGCTCGCCATCCGTGACGATGTCGATGCCCGCCGCCTCCTGCCCCTTCAGGGCCGCCAGCACGGCGTCGCGCTGGCCTTCGCTCAGCGCCTCCGGGCCCAGGCGCCACGGCGCCCACAGCCGCTCGGGCTCGGCCAGCCAGCGCGGCTTGGGGAGGCTTCCGGCGATGGTGGTGAGCAGCATGGGACGCGATAGTAGTCGCGACGGGCGAGACGGCGCAATCGGCAGCTATCGGCCACCGGAGGTCAGACCCCCTGTCACGTGGCGGGCGACCGCAGCCATGCGCCGATAGTGACCGAAATAGCCCCGGAGAAGGGAAGCGCCCGCGCCGTCGTAGCGAGCCCGGACCCAGGCCGGGGCGGGGCAGAGGACATGCATGAGAGACGCAACGACATCCCGGCCTCGATCCACCAGGAGAAGCGCGATCAGGTGCTCGAGGCGGACGAGGCGGTCGGCCGCTCGATGGCGCACGAGCCGGTCGAGGACCTCGGCCCGCGGGTTTCGAGGCCTCAGACTCGCCGTCACCCCGGCGGGGGCGGAGATGCCGAAGAAGCTCTCGCAGCCCCGGAGGGCAAAGTAGAGCGCGCTTCGGGCCCGCCACCGGCAGGCGCGCTCGAGCACGACCGGCCAGTCGAGCCGGTCGTGCCAGCGCTCCATGAGCAGCGCGAGGTCCCAGTACCACAGCAACCCCGTGAGGGCGTGATGGACGGCAAGGTGCGCCGCCAGGTAGAGGAGCAAGTCCTCGGGGCACAGGCCGAGAACCTCTTCCCCGGCCACTCGGATCTTGACCGCGCGATCCCACACCGTGAGACCTTCGCGCTCGTTCCAGGCATACCGAGGGTCGCTCAGCAGGGCCCAGTGAAGGTCGACGGGAACGCCGTCCGGCGCTATATAGAGCGTCGCGCGGTCGTAGGCCAGATCGAAGCTCCACGAGTGAGCGTCGGCGAGCCGGCGATAGCCAAGGCTCTGAAGCAGCCCATCGACAGCGAGCACGGCCTCGGGTCGTACGAGCAGATCGAGGTCACTCGAAGGGCGGAGGACCGGATCGGGATAGAGCGTTTCCGCGAGCGCCAGGCCTTTGAGGGGGATCACCGGAACCCCTTCGCCGGCAAAGACCCGGAGAAGCCGGCCAAGCTCTCGGCTGATCTTCAGGTGGCGCGCCCGTCCGTCGGCGAGATGCCGGCTCAATCGGTCCCTGACCGCTCCGGGCATCTCTGCCGGTGGGTCAGCCCTCAGCGCGAAGCCCAGGGCTGGCGCCAGGCCCTCGGCCTCGGCGGCAGTCAGGACGCGGCCCCAGTTCAGCGGGACAGGCGGCGGAGGCGCATCGGGCCCATCGAGCGAGCCGATGCGGTCAAGGATCCAGCGGATCTCCGGGCTCACCACCGGGCGACGTAGAAGAGCGTGGGCACTCTCGCGCGCGCCTTCGGTGAGAGCCGGGCCCCCTGCACGAGCTCCTCGAAGGTGGTGACCTGCTCGAGCGAGAGGCCCGCTTGCCGGATCTCGTCCTCTACTTCCTCGACCGTCGCGAAGTGACAGAAGCAGAGCGGGGAGTCGGCGCGGCTCGCCTCGGACACTCCCCGGACCCACCGATCGCCTGGCTCCGGCGCGCCGCCATTCGGGGCGAGCCACCGCATGAGCCGGCGGGCGCCATCGCGGAGTGAATCCTTGGGAGAGGCAGGAATCGCCTTCCGGTTGTAGGCCGAGAAGACAACGGTCCCTCCTTTCCGGAGGGCGCCTCGGACCCGCTTCAGTGTGTCAATACGCCGGCCGGGCGACGGAATGTAGGCATACACCAGGAGGCTGAAGAGGACGTGATCGAAACTGTTCGGAGGAGCGTCGAAGGCGGTCACGCTCTTCACCTCGAAAGTCACCGTGACGCCCGCGTGCGCCGCCTCCCGCCGCGCCTGCTCGATCATGGCGGCCACGACATCGATCGCGGTCACGCGAAGGCCGCGGTGGGCCAGTGCGATCGCTTCTCGCCCTGCTCCGCACCCAACGTCGAGGACGCGGCTTGCGGGATCAAAGAAGCGGCCCACCAGAGCCGCCTCGTCAGGACCAAGCCCCTGGCTAACGCTCCCCCGCGAATACTCGAGCTCCTCGGGTTGGGCATACTTGGTCGTCACGCTGGCGACAGCGTGGGAAACCCAGCCATTCGGTGAGGTCCCACCCGACACAAGCCTGCCCCTTCCCGGCATTCCCCTATGTCGTCAGAACAGCCCGACCGGCCTCCCCTCCCTCGTGGAATGCGACCGTGAGGCCGGCGACCTGGGCCTCTTCTTCGAGCCCGTCAGGAGTGAATCGATGCTCGAAATGCTCGAAGTACCGGCCGGGATCGCCAAGTCGAACGACATCGCCATATTCCGGACGCCAGTCCGAACCGCTCAACCGACCGACGAGCCGGGCGAGCCGGATCGGCAGGCGCCGCGACGGCGTCCGTACGGGCTCGTAGGTGACCAGGATCCGGCCGCCGGAGGCGAGTTGGCCCCGCAGCTTCCGGAGCACGGCGGTCCGGGTCTCGGAGTGGGGGATATAGCTGTAGCAGAACCAGGAGAAGATGAAGACGTCGAACGTTCCCGGCACGTCCGTCGTCTCAATCGCGCCGGTATAGACGGGGGTGTCGAGGTGGCGGGCCTTGAGAACAGCGCGGGCGCGGGCCGTGCACCACGGTCCCACATCGAGCCCCTCCGCGCGGTAGCCGAGCTCGCGGAGCGCGAGCAGATCGCGCCCGGTGCCGCACCCAATCAATAAGATTCGGTCGTCGGGCTTCAGGAAGGCGAGGTAGAACGCGCGCTCCCACGGCATGAGCCCGGATGCGATGTAGCTGTCTGAGTCCGCCGCCTGGTAATCCCACTCGCGCTGGATGGCGGCTCGGAGGTCGGCGAGGCGGGCGGCCCCAGCGGCAGCGTGGAAGAGGAGTGACGAGGCTCGCTCGACGGTGCGGGCACAATGGTAGAAGCCGACGAACAAGGGGTGACGCCCGCGACTGCTCATGACACCGTTCAGCGGACCTCGGCGGGCTGGGATCGCATCGACGCCGGGATGGCCGCGGAGCCGGCGAGCTGAGCCCCGACCAGGGCGTGCTCGCAGTTGGCGGGGGAAGGCCCGTAGAGGTCTCCGCCCTCGACGAGGGCCTGGCCCGGGCAGCGGGTGCAGAAGGGCGAGGCCGCGCACGTCGAGCACGTGTGCAGGTCGCGGATCCGGATCGAGCGGACGCGCGTCATCTCGGGTGAGCGGTGCCAGATCTCTGCGAACGGCTCCTCCCGCACGTTGCCGCAGGCGATGGGCAGGGCCACGCAGGGCATGACGTCGCCGTAGGCGCTGATGTAGCAGGCGTTGTGCGCAGCACCACACGCGATCTCGTCGAGGTCGGGGCGGACCCAGTCGGGCCCCGGCTCGGGCGGTGCTGGCTTTCCGTGGTCGGGGTTCAGCGTGGGATCCTGCAGGACCTGGGAAAGTTGCTTCCTCGTAATTCTGAGGGGGATCGGCGACGGGTCCCCATCGTTTTTGGCCGTGATCATGGGGTCAAAGCCGCACAGCACGCCAAGGCGCTCGGCCAGGGCCTGGATCTCCTTGTACTGGCCCACGTTCTGCTTCATGAGCGGACAGTTCAGCTTGACGGTGATCCCGGCGTCCCGGAGCCAGACGGCGCCTTCGAGTGACCGCTCGAGGGAGCCCGGGACCTTGGTCACCCAGTCGTGAACCGCCGGGTCAGCGCTGTAGATGCTGATGTCGACCTGGCGAACGCCCAGCGACCGGAGTCGCCCCGCCTTGGCCCGGGTGATCAGCAGGGCGTTCGACTTCAGGCGGACGTCGAAATGCAGCCGCCGGGCGTGCGTGATGAGCTCGAAGAGGTCTGGGCGGAGGAAGACCTCCCCGCCGCTGAACGTGAGATAGAGAGTCCCGGCCCGGGCGAGATCCTCGATGAGGACCTGGAGTTCGGCCGTGGTCAGCTCCGGACGTCGCTCGATCACCCGGTAGCAGTGGATGCAGCGCTCGTTGCAGCGCATGGTGAGGTCGATGTGCACCGAAAGCGGGATGCGCAGGGCCGTGGTCTTCTCGAAGAGCCACTCGGTCAGGTCCGGCACGGGCGCCACGCTCAGGACCTCTTGTTGGCGTTACACGCTTTCGACTGCCCCGGCCGCTTGCCGCAGGCCAGCGCCGTCGTCTCGAACACCTCCTGGCTCAAAATCTCGGGCGGCTCGTACTTCCGCTTGCCGCTCTCGCCGGAGCGCGTCTCTCGCTCATCGCGTTTTTCCACCGCCGTTCCCTCCTATGACGCCTGGTTCGGGGACTCGGACACCGTGAGCAGGCCTCGCTGACACAGCTTATCGATGAAGGCTCGCGCGTCCCTCTCCGCCTGGGGCGGCTCCACGTCGAACTCCATGGAGATTCGGGCCACGATGGCGCTCAGCGGAGTCCGCCCATCCGCCGCCTCCCAAATGAGGGTGCCCACCGCGTTCAAGGTGTTCAGCGTGCTGTCGTCAGGGCAGAGGATGGCCGCCTGCCCGTCGTAGACTCGCCACGCCATGTGAGGGTTCTTCGCTGGGTACCGGTCAGGCATTGGCGATCACCTCCCAGAATCCCGGATCACGGCGAAAGAGGAGATCGAAGGTGGGAACGGCCTCGATCAGGTCGGCGGCGATTCCGAAGGCCCGGCCGGGCAAGTCACCTTCCCGAGCGAAGAACAAAACGTTCGGGAGGAGTCGCTCCAACGCCGATCGCGGGCCGATCGGCTCGACCGCGTGCTGCCGCGCCTGGCGGAGGAAGTAGATCCCGGCGAGCGGGACCGTTAGATCCTCGCCTCCGCGTGCCAGCTCACCCCAGAACGGTGTCCCGTAGGCGATGGCCCGCCCATCCACCACCCTCACGACAGGAAGTTCGTCGGTCAGCACGATTGCGTCGTGAGACAGCCCTGCCACCGTCGTCTTGCCGCTCCCCGAGGGCCCGCAGAACAGAAATGCCTTGTCGGCCCTGACCAGGCACGAGGCATGCGGCAGGAGTCCGCGCTCGTCGACCAGGGCCAGCGAGTACGCGATGCGCAGGAACGATTCGATGGCGATCTCGCCGGGCACGAGCGCGACGTGGCCGCAGCGCTCGGCGAGGTCCAGGGTTCCCCCAAAGTCTTGACGCTTCACGCTGAACCGCCGCGGCCCTCCGTCGCGTCGAACCACGATATCCCCAGCGGGAGGTCGAGCCGCGGCCGGCCGAGCCGCGACCTCGATCCGCCAGTCCGGGGGGCCCGGGGAGAGAAATCCCTTGTAGCGGGTCTGGATGACCGCGGCGACTTCGGCGTCGGAGGTGAGGATCGCCGTGCGGAGGCCGCCGATTGCGATGCTCAGCTCAGTCACGGGGGACAGCTCGCACGAAGCGCCTCAGCCCGACGGCCAGGGACGACAACCGCGAGAGGGCGGGAGATAGGAACGCGATTGCGCGGTTTCGCCATCGAGCAGCTCGGGTGTCGAGCCGCTTGACTCGGCCACGTCGCTCGATGGCCTGGACTTTCCCAAGGACCTGGTGGAGACCGATCACGGTGGTGGAGATCAGCGCGTCACCCTTGGCCACGACCCGAGTGCCCTGGCGCTCGACTACACGATGCAGGAACAGCCTTCCGGGCGCGGTCTCGAAACAGACCACGTCGCCCACGCGGATGTCGCCCCCCGCGGCCGGTGTGACGAGCGCGACGTCGCCGTCCCGAAGGAAGGGGGTCATGCTCCCGCCATGGGCTCTGATCCTGAGCCATCTCCCCTGCCTCAGGACCTGGCTGGCGAGCTCGTCGAGCGACCGCCGCCCCGTGGGGAGCCCGACCGGCGTGCTGGCCATCGTCGCCAGCATCATGGCATACAGAGATCCAGGATCGAAAAGACGAAAGCGCGGGTCAGCATTCCGCCCGGTGAGGGTGCAGCAACCGTGGGGGACCGCGGGCCCGGCAGGGCCGGGTGATCAGGCGTTCAGGGCGAAGTACGCGCTCGTGATCGGTGTCGGCTGGTTGCCCAGATAGACGTCGACGCGCCAGGCACCGAACAGCGAGTACTCCGTGATCCACGTTCCGCCCACCGGCAGCCGCGTCTCCACCGAGGTCTTGCCCGGCGCGGCGGCGGTGCCGTCGAATCCGACGGAAAGCCGCCGGTAGAGGGCGCCGTCGGGACTGAAGATCTCGAGCCGCTGGGTTTGGGTGCCGGCGACATTCCACCAGACGACGATCTTCAGTTCCCGCACGGCCGGAGCCAGGAAGTCCTCGCGCTGCTGGAGCGTCATGTCCTGCATGACGGCGATGAACTCGACCGTGGCCAGCGGCTCCCAGCCGGTGCTGACGGCGGGGCTCGAGGACGCCGGGTTCGGGCGCCGACCGCCGCCGCCGACCGTCTCGAGCCGCCGTATCGGGTCTGCCGGGGCGTGGCCGGTGCCGACGACCATCGCGGGGTGGGCGGTATCAGGCTCAGCACCAAGGCCCGCGGTATAGGTACGCGGCGGTTGCCAGTCGGCGCGCGGGACGGTCCCGGGCGCAAGATACGGGTCGCGACCCGTCGGCCGCGACGATTCAACGGCGAGAGACCATGGGGCAGCTGCGCGCCCCAGCTGCGGACGCAGGGGAGCAACGCGGGAGGCTGGAGCTGGCTCCTCCGGCTCAGCGGTGGCGCGCCAGTTCGCCACTCCGAACATGGTGACCGGGACCAGGGCAGCGAGCAGGAGGAACGAGACGATGCTGCGCGGGTTCGCCATGGCGCTCACGGCAACGGCAGGGGGATCTTGTAGAGCTTCCCCGCCGCTGTCCCCACGAACAGCTCGCCGCCCGTCTCGGTGCTCACGTCCCCCACCTGGGTGCCATCCAGTGTCGTCGCGGTCGGGAACTGCTTCTCGTCGACTCCCGCGTTGACTCCCGTCGGGATGATCTGGTGGACCTTGCCGTCCGAGGAGCCCACGTAGATCTTGTCCAGGAGAAGCAGGGTCGACGCCCCCGCGACCGGAGACACCGTCCAACCCGCGCACGCGCTCCCCGCGGCCCCGAGGTCCTGCACGCACCGGACATCACTGCCGGTGCTGAAGTACAGACGGCCCGGGACGCTGTACTCCTCCCACAAGAATCCCTTGACCGCCGCTCCCACGCTCAGGCTCCATTTGACGGCGAGCGTGGTGGCGTCCACTGCGTAGAGCGTGCCAGCCAGGTTGCCGACGTAGATGGTGCTCCCATCCGCGCTCAGGGTCGGCGAGGCCTCCAGGTGACCCAAGGTCAGTGGAGAGGGCGGCGTGACCAGCGCCCCGGTGAGGGTGTCGATGACCCAGAGGCTGGTCTGGGTGCCGGCGGCGCCCGCCCGGCTCGTCACGTAGAGCCGGTTCCGCCCGTAGTCGACGTACGGCATCCCCACGATCCAGTCCACGGCGTTCGTGCAGGTCCCATTGAACGTCCACAGCACGGCGCCGTCGGTCGCCCGGAGCGCGAAGAGCTTGTTGTTCGTCGCGCTCGTGCCCACGCCGCAGTTGGTGTCGCCTGCGTTGCGGCTGCCCGCGAAGATGAGGTCGTCGGCATAGGTAGCCTGGAAGGCGGCGTTGGCGTAGCTCCGCAGCTGCGCCGCGGACGTCGCCTGGATGAAGTCGGCGCCACTCCCGCTGAGGTCCACCGCCCAGGTCGTCGTCCCCGTGCCGACGTCCACCGCATACACCCTTCCGCTCTGGTCGCCCCCTATGACGGTCGCGGTCGCAGCGCCCGGGGCGAAGTCCACCACGAACCAGGCCGCGTCGGCCGTGGCGCTTCCCGTCACCGCCCGCGTCAGCCTGAGGTTCGTCGCGCTCGTCAGGTCGGCGGTGAACCAGCCTACCCCGGGGTTGTCATTCGGACTGGCCCCGGCATACGGGGTGCTCCCTCCGCGCTGGAGGCCAGAGAGGAACGCCACGCTGCGGGTCAGCGTCACCGGGGCCAGGGGCACATCGACCTGCGTGGCCGTGCTGGCAAAGCTGGCGGTCCCGGACCGGACGGTGGATCCGTCGTTCAGCGTCACCAGGGACCAGGTGAGGTTGAGCGCTGTGCCGCTCGCCCCCCGGTCGAAGGTCAGCTGGGTCGGGCTCGTGATCCGGCCGCGGACGAAGTTGGCGCCGATCCCGTCGCCGGTGCTGTCCCAGCTGGCGAGCAGAAAGCTCTTCGTCGTGTCCACGGACGCGACCGTCGCCGTCAGGGAGGCGTCGGTGCTGAGAAAGCTCAGGTTTCCACTCTGGACCGAGGCGTTGGCCATGGTCACCACCTGCCAGTCCGCAGTCCCGTCGAGCGCACCGGACACGTGGCTCAGCTCGAGATTGCTCGAGGAGGTCAGCCGGGCCCGCAGGAAGTCGTCGGCCCCGTAGGTCGCGCCGGGCTTCTGCCATGAGGTGAGGACGAATGTCTTCCCCAGGTTGACAGGGCTGATGGCGACGTTCATCGGGTTGACGGTGATGGGGATGGACCCGCGCTGGACTGACACGCCGCTCACGAACTCCGCCACGTACCACTTGATCGTGATCGTGGTGGCCGTCCCGGTTCGGTTGAACTGGATGTTGGTCGAGCTGGTCAGTTGCCCGCGGACGTTTCCATTGGAGGGATCGAGGTTGTCCTCCTGGACGCTGAAGAAGAGAATCGAACGAGCAAGCGTCACGGCGGTGATCGGCACGCTCAGCGATGCCTGGGTGGTCATCGTGGCGGTACCACTCTGGACCGTTTTGATCCCGCCCGCGATGGGAACCCAGGTCAGCCAGCTCTGCACCGGCGCGTTCGTGGCGACTGGCACCCAGGTCTGGGTGCCGTCGGCCGTGTTGAGCGAGACGATGCGGCCCGCGTTCGAGGTGGTGTGGACTGTGCCGTCTCCGGCGATGCCGGACTTCAGCATCGGCCCGCCGGCCAGCGTGTAACTCCAGGCGGGGTGCGGGCCGGCTTGGGGCGTGGCGTTGACCTCGGCACCAGTCCCCGCCGCATAGCACAGCCCGCTCCTGACGAAGACTTTGTAGTAGTACGTCGTCAGGTTGGTGAGGCCGGTGTTGGTGCAAGTCGTCCCGGTACAGGTTACGCCGGCGATGCTCGCCGAGCCGTCGTACGCCACGGTCGCGGCGCCGATGGAGGCCCCGGCGACGTAGGCGGTTCCGTTGATCGGGGCCTCGCCGGCGAAGGGCGTCGTCTTGCGAAGGATCAGGACCGGATTGGCGCTGTCCCAGTACACGGTCACGCTGCCGGTGCCGCTCGGGGCCGCCGCCGCCACGTACGTCGCGTCAGGCACCGCCGTGCAGGGGTATGGTCGAAGCGCCAGGATGTGCGCGTTGCCGACGTCTCCGCCTGCCGAGTTGGCCTGCTTGGCGCCGGTCACGCCCGCGGCCGCCTGGAGAACGTAGTACCCGGCGACAGCCTGGTTGCCGCCACCCGCGTCGAACGCCTCCGTCATGGTGCTGATGGCCGTCCAGTGATCGCCGCCCGGGTTGGAGATGCCGTACGACGTGACCAGCATCGTGTTGGCCACGGTCGTCGTCACGCTCGGCGTCTTGTGGATCGTGTTGCCGTCGGGCGCGACGGGGGTGTTCTGTCCATTCTCCACGTCGATGGGCGTCGACGGGTCCACACCGACGAACGTCTGGATGCCACCGGTGGCACCGTTGTGGCCCGCGCCTATCGTCCAGGTGTAACTCGCCGGCTCACTCGCGCCCGCCACCTTACGATAGACGGCGAGCGAGTTCGCATTCGCGTTGGCATTGTCCATCCGGCGCACCAGTGTCCAGCCGGCCGGCGGGGTGACCGTCACGGTGTTCGGACGCACGGCGATGGAGGCGATCATCACGTCGTTCTGGATCGTGCCGGCCGGCTTGGGGATGGTAAGGGCCCCGGTCGCCGGCCGCAGGGCGAAGGTGATGCCGGCCCAGGGATCCGTCCCGTTGACCGTGATGTCCCACGTCAGCATCGTCACGGCGCCGGCTGTCGGCTGGTTCTTATCCGCGACGCCGAGGGCGTGGTCGCCGCCCGTGGTGTCGTCGTAGCTGGCGCCTGTCATCCGGCCCGTGAAGCCTTGGGCCTGGGCCGCCAGGATGGCGAGCGCGTTGTTGTCGCTCGTCGCCACCGCCGAGACCACCCATGCTCCGGCGGTGACGGTCGTGATCGACGGGGGTGACCACTGGTCCACCGCCGCCGAGCTGCCCGTCACGTCGGCCACATCGAAGGGCGTCGTGGTATCCACGCCGCGCCACACACCGATGGCAGCCGACATGCCGCCCGCGCTCCCGGACCATGAGGCGGGGACGGTGAAGGAGGGGTTGGTATCGCCGCCCACGAGCACCTTCCAGTACGTGATGATCTTGAGGTCGTTCGTTCCCACCTCTCTGAGGCTCGAGCTGCGCTTGGTCCAGCCTGCGGACGTCCCCGGCTCGGTGGTGTCGGTCGGGCGACCGGCCAGGAAGACGATCGCAAGGTCGTCGGCCTGGGCTCCGGCGGGGATCGCCGGAGTCAGCGAACCGCCGCTGGTCGTGCTGACGACCTGCATGTCGGCAGCGACGAAGGTGATCGTTTGGGGGTTGCCCGACGACGACGCGGCGCGGAACGTGATCTGGGCCTCGGCCGGCCGGCTCAGGACGAGCAGCAGCGCCGAAAGAAAGATGACGACCGCGAATCCGCGTAGCGCGCTGATTGCCGCCCGTTCGCCGCACGCCAGTCGACTAGCCGTCATGCCGCAACATCCATGCGACCGCCATGCCAGAGGTGGAGAGCGTGAGAAAGCCGCATTGACAGGCAATTAGCCTCGTCGGAGCCCAGCGATGCGCCTCGACGGTAGTGCCAAAGGTGAGGCGGGCCGGGGAGCTTCTCCCTGAAGTAATCCGCGCTACGAGTGAGCCTGCTGGGATCGCCGAACACCGACCAGGTGTGATTCGCGTCTAGTGCATTCGCATCACTCGGGACGGGCGCGCCGCGGGACGGCCGAAGCCAGGCTCTCTCGATTCGCTGTGATCATCTTCCTGACTGCCTCGAGACGAGCGGTCAGATGAGAGATCGCGTTCGGCCAGCACCTTCGCGCGTCGTTCGTTCAGGGCGCTCAACGCGATGCCCATGATCGTGAACCAGATCTTGAGGGTCACGCCGTGCGCTGTGAGCAAGCGTGATGCCAGAGCAGGATCGGTGAAAGCCCTCGCCTCCACGCACAGTTCTGGACTTCAGGCGTGGCGGTATCGCCATGTCGGCGGACAAACTGGCTGCGTCGGTCGAAATTGACGCGCTGACCGTCACCGCAGTTGAGGGACGCTGCTATGATTCCGGCGGTGACCGAATCGACCCGCTGGCCCGAAGACGCGCGCCGCGCGCGGCCTGGTGGCCAGCCCGCATCGGCTCGCCTCCGAAGCCGGCGTCGCCGCCCTCTGCGCCGGCGGTAACGCTGTCGACGCGGCGACTGCCGCGGCCGCGACGATCGCCTTCAGAACCGCTCGCCTTCTTCTCTCTCGACGCCGCGCATCCCAACTGCCTGGCCCCGCGCAAGCGGCCCGGCCATACCCTGATTCCGTCGATGTACGTCGTGGGCGGGCGGCCCCTCCTGGCCTACGGAACGATGGGTGGTGAAGGTCAGCCCCAGACACAGGCCGCGCTCGTCACGCGCCTCATCGATCGCGGTCTCGGCCCTCAGGCCGCCGTCGAGGCACCCCGGTGCCTCTTCGGCCGAACCTGGGGTGAGGCCTCCCGCGCGCTGCGTCTGGAACCCCGCTTCGAGCCGGCCGTCGTGGAGTCTCCACGACGTGCGAATGGTGGAGGAGTGGAGCGATGTCATGGGGCACGCCCAGGTGATCCGGCTGGCCGACGGCTGGCTCACCGGGGGATCGGATCCGCGGGCCGACGGCGCAGCCCTCGGATGGTGAGCCGCTAGATCTGCATCCGTCGCACCCTCAGCGCCGCCTCCAGGCTCCGGGCGAGATACGCGAAGTCGATCGGCTTGGCGACGTAGTCGAAGGCGCCCTGGGCCAAGAATCGTTTGGAGATCTCGGCGCCGTGCGTGCCGCTCACCATGATGACTTTGACCCCCGCCGCCACCGTCCGGATGGCCGGCAAGGCGTCGGCCCCGCTCAGGCCGGGCATGTCGATGTCGAGCAGCACGACGTCGGGCGGCTCTTGCTCGATGGCGATCAAGGCGGCCAGCGAGTCGCCCGCCGATCGCGACCGATGTCCCTGGATGGTGAGGAAGTCCTCCAGCATGGCCCGCATCTCGGGATCGTCGTCGACGACGAGGATGAGGCCACCGGTGGCCGCCGGCGGCTCTGGACTCTCGGGAACCGACGACTCGGCGGGAGGGGCCGAGGCGGTGGTGTCCAGACTGGGAAGTCCGAGCGCGGGCCCGAGATCGAGCGGGTTCATGGGCTTCAAGAGGACGCGCGCGGCGCCGAGCGCCAGTGCCTGCCGCTGCAGCTCGGGATCCGCATCGGCCGTCACCACCACGACCGTGATGTTGGGATCGAAGGCCCGGATCCGCCTGAGAGCGTCGAGTCCGCCCAGCCGCGGCATGTGGACGTCCAGGAGAACGAGGCGGGGCCGTTCGCGCTTGACGTGCATGAGCGCCTCGAGTCCGTGGGCGGCCTGCTTGACGTCGAAGCCGCAGAGCGTGAGGTACTCGGACAGGATCGCGGCGAACTCGGGTTCGTCGTCCACGACCACGGCGACGCCGCGCCGGGCCCCCGTTGTCGTGCTGGCGCCGTTCCTCGATGACGTCATGGCGTTGTCGTTCACACTAGCAGCCCGGCGGGGGGAGCCCGAAGCTATTTTGATTCCGGGCGGAGTCACCTCGGGGTCAGCGCCAGCTCGCGCTCGAACACGGTGAACGGCGACCGCCGCGTCGCCTCCAGAGCCTCACGGATCTCCCCCGCGCCGCGGCCCGCCTGCCCCTGCGCCAGCATCGTCTCGAAGAAGCGCGTGTAGAAGGCGTCGGGCTCGACGACCACGCTGAGCCGCAGCGCGAGACCGCGCTGGTCGATCCGCCGCCGGTACACGAGCGACGCGCGCTGTCCGGGTCCAAGGCGCGTGTCGGCGATCTCGCGCGCGAGATCGAGCGTGACCTCGCGCCCGATGACGCGCTCTTGCCGGCTGGCCGGCACGGGCGCGCCGGCGGCGTCGAAGAGCTCCGCCCGCAGCACCACGCGAGGAGTCACGTAGGTCGGAAACGCGTGGCCGACCCGCGTGCTCTCGACGCTCAAAGTGACGGAGACGGTCTCGCCGGGCCGAACCCGTGGCGCCTCGGGTGAGACCGAGACGGTCAGCCCCGAGCGGACCATCTCGGGATCGTGGATGCCCCGCCACAGATGGCGGCGATCGGGCATGTGGCAGTCCTGACACTGCACGCCCTCGCGGGCGAAGCGGCTCGCCTTCCATTCGTTGTAGGTGTCCTCCAGGAGCTTGCCGTTCAGCGCGAACCCGCCGGCGGAGAACTGATGGCAGTTCCGGCAGAACTCCGAGCGCAGGAACGCCGCCGTCCTGGTGGCACCCTCGTGGGGAAGCGTCTGCCGGGGCGCCGTGCTCTGCCGCGAGCCATCGCGGCGCAGTGGACCGAAACGCTCGTGGGCCCGCACGTGGCAGCCGGCGCACGCCACCCCCTTATCCAGCAGCGCCGCGTCGAAGGCGGGATTAGGGCGGAACCGCGCGTCCTCCCGCACCAGCGGGGCCTGCTCGGCGAGAGGCGCGTGGCAGCCGAAGCAGCTCAGGGCCTGGACCGGGTCACTCCCGAACATTTCCACCAGCTGTCCTCGCACGCCGGGTCCCATCGCCGCGGCGTGCCCGCTCGTGCGCCAGTCCGCGTACTGGGTAGGGTGGCACGTCCCGCACGCTTCGGGCTGGAGCGACGCTTCGACCTCGGAGAAGCGCGCGGGTGGAGATCCCTGGGGAGCGATCGGCGCGAGCCAGTGCCGACGCAGGAACTCTTCGACGTCGTCGGCAGCGACCGCTGCCGCGACCAGCGCGGCGGTCAGTGCGAGGAAGATCCCGGCGAGGTGGCGCCCACGCACGTCCCCACCATACCAGCACGGCCGCCCGCCGATCGCTGCGCGCGTGATAGCCTCGGGGCCATGTCTGCGACGGTGGCGCCGGTCGAGATCGGCTGGCGCGCCTGCATCGCGCTCGCGCGCGCCCGGGGAAGCGCCCGGCAACTGGCCACGCTTTCAGAGTCCGTCTACCTGCTCGCCGCCGGGGAGGTCGTGTGGCTGGGTCGCGCCGGCGCGGCGCTCCACGGACGCGCGGCGCTGGTGCCGTCAGCGCCGCCGGACGCCGCCGAGCTGAACATCGACGTCTCCTGCGCGCGGTGCTGGCGCCCGCCCGCGTTTCACGACTTGCCCCGCGCTCGGATCGCGGCAGGTTGTCGCACCCTGCGCGACGCCATCACAACGCTCGGCGAGCCTGCTGGTTTCGGTGTGCTCCTGGCCGGCGGTACGCCAGCGTTCCCGCTTGCCGACGCGGTGGACGTCGCCGGAGCCCTGGCCGAGGCTTGCGCCACCGACGATCCGCCGGCGGCGCTGGCCGCGGCCCGGACGCTGATCGGCCTGGGCCCGGGCCTGACGCCGGCCGGCGACGACTACGTCGGCGCCGCCTTCTTCGCCCGGATGCTCCTCGGGCCCGGAGGCACGCGCCACGCAGATGGCTGGGCGGACGCCGCGGCCGGCGTGCGGGCACTGGCCGCCGAGCGTACGCATCCCATCAGCGCCGCGCTGCTCGCCGACCTCACGGCCGGCGAGGGACACGCGCCGCTCCACGACCTCGCCGGCGCGCTGGCCCTCGAGGCGCCTCTCCCGGCGACGCTGGCGTCCGCGCGCCGGCTCACACGGATCGGCCATTCCTCGGGTTGGGACATGCTGGCCGGCTTCATCGGCGCCATCCTTGGAAGTTGGAGGGGGCAGCGGCCGCCCCCTCCAAACCTCCCCGTTCGCGCGGGGTGTGACGACCCTTTCGAGGCCCCTTCGAGGATGGGAGTAGAGTAGGCGGCATCATGTCCGAGGCTCGGAGGACCACCGTGGATCCCTATCGCCTGCCCAGCCACGTCGCGCCGACGCGTTACGACCTTCGTCTCGAGCCGGACCTTGCCACGGCCACCTTCACGGGGTCCCAGACCGTGACTCTGACCGTGACCGAGCCGACGTCCGAGATCGTGCTCAACACGGCCGAGCTCAGGGTGACCGAGGTGGCGATCAGCGGCGAGCGGGGCGAGCGCTTCCCCGGCGCCGCGGTCATGGACGAGGCGCTCGAGCGCTGCCGCCTCGCCTTCGACGGGCGGATCACGCCGGGCACCTGGCGGCTCCATCTCGCGTTCCGGGGCACGCTGAACGACAAGCTGCGTGGCTTCTACCGGTCCACCTATAAGGACTCGGGCGGCGCTACTCGGGCGCTGGCCGCCACCCAGTTCGAGGCGACCGACGCCCGCCGGGCCTTTCCCTGCTGGGACGAGCCGGCGTTCAAGGCCGTCTTCGCCTGCACGCTGGTCATCGACCCGGCGCTCACCGCCGTCTCCAACACCCGGGTGATCGCGGAGCGCCGCGAGGGTCCGAAGAAGACCGTCACGTTCGCCGACACCATCAGGATGTCGACCTACCTGGTGGCGTTCGTCGTGGGCGAGCTAGAGCACACCGAGCCGGTTCACGTTGGACCGGCCCCGCTCCGCGTCTGGTGCGTGCCCGGCAAGGCCCGCCTGGGGCGGTTCGCCCGGGAGATTGGCGCCGCCTCGCTCCGCTTCTTCGAGCAGTACTACGGTCTGCCCTACCCCGGAGACAAGCTCGACCTGCTGGCCATCCCGGACTTCGCTGCCGGCGCCATGGAGAACCTCGGGGCCATCACCTTCCGGGAGACGGCCCTGCTGGTGGACGAGAGCCAGGCGACGCACGCCGAGCTGGAGCGCATCGCGGACGTCGTGGCCCACGAGAACGCCCACATGTGGTTCGGCGACCTCGTCACCATGTCCTGGTGGAACGGCATCTGGCTCAACGAGGCGTTCGCCACGTTCATGGAAATGCTGGCGGTCGATGACTGGAAGCCGGCGTGGAGACGGTGGAGCACCTTCGGCGTCTCCCGCGCCGCCGCCTTCACCGTCGACGGACTGTGGTCCACCCGGCCCATCGAGTTCGAGGTGCGCGCGCCCAAGGACGCCGACGCCATGTTCGACGTCCTGACCTACGAAAAGGGGGCCTCGGTGTTGCGGATGCTGGAACAATACCTGGGCCCCGACGTCTTCCGGGCCGGCGTGCGGGCATATCTACAGAAGCACGCCTACGCCAGCGCCGACACCGGGGACCTGTGGTCGGCCCTTGGCCAGGCGGCGGGGACGGACATTCCGTCGGTCATGGACGGCTGGATCTTCAAGCCGGGCTTTCCGCTGGTGAGCGTCCGGCGAGAAGGCCCCGACCTCGTCCTGGCCCAGCAGCGCTTCACCTATCTGCCGGAGCCTCCGGCGTTCACCACCGCGACCGCGCTGGCCGGCGACCAGCGGTGGCACGTGCCCGTCCGGTTGCGGCTGATCGCCGGCGATGCGAGCACGACCGAGCGACTGCTCCTCGCGGGGGCCGAGGCCCGGATTCCCGTGCCCGAGCGCTTCCAGGCGGCCGTCGTCAACGAGGGAGGGCACGGCTTCTACCGCGTCCGCTACGCGCCTGACCTCCTGGCGCCGCTCGTTCGTCGGCTCGATGCCCTGGCCCCGATCGAACGGTTCAACGTGCTCGGCGACGCGTGGGCGTCGACGGCCGCCGGCCTCATGCCGATCACCGAGTATCTCGACATGGCGGCCCGCTTCAGCGGCGAGCGGGACCGCAACGTGTGGACGATGCTGCTGTCCTCACTGGCGAGCGTCAACCGGATCATCGAGCCGGCCGACCGCCCCGGGCTCGAGGCCTTCGTGCGCACTTTACTCCAGCCGGCCGTCGCCGACCTGGGCTGGGCGCCGCGAGCCGGGGAAGACGAGCTGACCCGCCAGCTGCGGGGCGACTCGCTGCGCGCGCTGGGAACGCTCGGGAACGACCCGGCCGTTCAGGCCCGGGCGGCGGAGCTCTACGCGGCGTTTGGGCGCGACGCTTCGGCCGTCGACCCCAACGTGCTGCCGGCGCTCATCGCCATCCTGGCTCACACGGGCGACGCCGCGCGGTACGACGAATTCCGGCAGCGGTTCGGCGCCGCGTTCACGCCGCAGGAGGAACAGCGGTACCTGTACGCGCTGGCTGGGTTCCAGTCGGCGGAACTGCTCGAGCAGACCCTCGAGCGCACGCTCAACGGCGAGATCCGGACCCAGGACGGGCCTTTCGTCATCCGCTCGCTGCTCATGAGCGTGTACGGCCGCGAGCTAGCCTGGCGGTTCGTCAAGACGAAGTGGGACCGGATGGATCGGCTGTTCCCCAAGCACGGGCTCCGGCGGCTGTGTGAAGGCATCATCGCGCTGGCCACGCCCGAGCTGGAGCGGGACGTCCACGGCTTCATCGCCGAGCGCAAGATCAATTTCGGCGGCAAGACGCTCGAGCAGTATCTCGAGCAGCTCCGGGTGGCGGTACGACTCCGCGAGCGCGAGGGCGCCGCGCTCGCGCGTTACCTGGGGCGCTTCCCCGCGGCGGACCTCATGGCCAGGTGACGGTGACGCCGTCCCCCGTGGCCGTGATCTGGAACGTGCCGTCCGGTTGCGGCGTGTAGCCGTACGGGGTCCAGGCTATCCCCGGGGGGTTGGGCACCACGGCAAGAAACGGCCCCGACGTGATCCCCGCCGTGTTGGTCGCCGGCACCGTCAGCTCTGTCAGCACCGTCGGGAGCACGCCCATGTGGGCCGTGAAGACGCTCACCGCCGTCCCGATGGTCTTGGCATCGCTCTGGGCTCGGGTGATCCGTGACTTGGCCGACAGGCTCTCGAACTGCTGGATCGCGATCGCCGCGAGGATCCCGATGATCGCCATCGCGACCAGCAACTCCACGAGCGTGAACCCTCGCGTGTCGCGACGGTTCACGCGTGTGTGACGGCGCAGGGCCATGATCATCTCGCTCGCCCTCCGGGGCCCCCCGGGGTGCACCCCGGGTGCCAGAGCCCTCTCTGCCCGAAATCGACTTTAAGACCGACACTTAGCGTACGCAGACAAAATTGACCAACTTGCTCCCGACTGTCAAAAATTGACACCTGCTTGACGCGGCTCGTCACCAGTAAGGCCTGCCCGGTGCTTGCCCTTGGCGCCTCGGCGACCGCGTTATGCGGCGCCCGCGTGGACGTTTCCACGAGATACGCCGGGCGCGCCGAGTTCGGTCCCATCGCCACCCGCGGTGGTGCAAAGCCGAGGGCCCCCATGGTAGGGTGCGAAGCGATGACAGGCCGCGTGCTCTCCGTCGTCCTGGCCTTGGCGCTCGTGCCCGCCGCCGGCGAGGCTCTCACGGTGCAGGACGCTATTTTGAGAGCCAAACCTGCCGTCGCCCTCGTCACGGCGCGGGTCGACGCCGAGGTCACCATGAACTGCGGCGAGGGGCTGGTCACCATCAAGCCGGCGCCGTTCGTGGAGACGGGCACCGCCTGGTTCGTCGACGGCCGCGGGTTGTTGATCACCAACGCCCATGTCGTCGACCCCGCCCACCGGATGCCGCCCTGGGTCGCGCACGAGCTGAAGAAGAAGGCGATCGATCAGGCCTGCGTGGAGCCCGCCCTGCAAGAGCAGGGCATCATCCGGGGCCAGCGCCCGGAGCTCGAGGATCGGGTCCGCCGTCAGATCACCGACCGCGCCATGTCCGGGCTCAAGTTCACGTCGCGGCCGTCACTGACCGTCCTCCTGTCCAACGGCACCCTGCTTCCGGCCGAGGTCTTGAAGTTCAGCCCCCCCGCCCTGCTCGACGCCAGCGGGCGGCCTCTGCCCGACGCCGGTCGAGACCTGGCGCTCCTGCGCGTGCGCGAGGGCGTCTATCCCGCGCTGGCCCCGTTCCCGCGCGACGCTAGGATCGGGGATCCCGTCCATATCCTCGGCTTCCCGGGTGTGGTGCTGGGGCATGAGCTGCTGAACCAGAGCGTCACCGTGGAGGCCTCGGTCACCAACGGTGCCGTGTCCGGCTTCAAGCAGGACACCATCGGGCAGGACTTCGTCCAAACCGATGCGCCGGCCGCCCACGGCAACAGCGGCGGGCCGGCTATCGGCGACGACGCCTCCGTCGTCGGAGTGATCACAGCCGTCACGCTCTCCCCCTCCGGCGGCGCGATCGTGCAGGGCTTCAACTTCCTCATCCCGGCCCGGGACGTCACGAAGTTCCTGGCCGGCACGGGCGCCGAGGTCGGGCAGAGCCAGTTCTCGCGCACCTGGGCGGCCGGGCTCGAGGCGTTCTCCGCCGGACGGTACCGGGCCGCGCTAAGCCGCTTCGAGGAAGCGAACCAGCTCCTGCCCAACCTGGTCGACGTCAAGCGGGCGCTGGCCGAGGCCGACGCACGGGTGAAGAACCCTCCGCCCCGGCCGTTCCCGTGGGCGTGGGCGACGCTGGGGGTCACGCTGGTGAGCGTCGGAATTTACGGCGGCATGGGAGCCCGACGCTGGTGGCGCAACCGCTACCGCGTGGTCCCGGCGCAGGTGATCGGGCTCATGGAGAACGGGCTCAATCCCATCCTCCTGGACGTGCGGACCAAGACGGACTACGAGACGAGCCCGCTGCGCTTGCCGGGCGCCGTGCGGGCCGACCCGGTGGCGATCGAAGAAGGGCGCCAGCTGCCGGACCTCGAGCCCGCGCAGCTGATCGTCGCCTACTGCACGAGTCCCGAAGAGAAGACCAGCGCTGAGGTGGCCCAGGCGCTGCGCAAGCGCGGCTTCAGCAACGTGAGGATCCTCAAGGGCGGCCTCGGTGGGTGGACCAACGCCCGGCTGCCGGTGGAGGGCAAGTCGGCGCTGCCGTCCATCGGGCTCGAGCTGTACAAGAACCTCACGCTCGGCGACATCGAGCGCCGCCGGGTGAAGGCCGGCGAGGTTATTTTCCACGAGGGCGACGATCCGCGCGGCGAGGCGTACGTGATCCACTCCGGCAGCGTGGAGATCCGCCGGCGATTCGATGGGACCGAACGGGTCATCAACACGGTCGGCGAAGGGGAGCCGCTCGGCGACATGGGCCTGTTCCGGGGCGGGCCACGCTCGGCGTCGGCGGTCGCCCGGACGGACGTGGAACTACTGATCATCAAATGGGAGCGGCTCGACTGGCTCATCCGCAACCGCCCACAGCTGACCATGGAACTGCTCCGGCGGCTCAGCAACCTGGTCGTCTCGACCGACGCCGACCGCGCTGAGCGGGCCAGCCGCGCCGCCGGCTGAGCCCATAAGGTCGCGCGCCGGCGTTCTGACGTGGTCCGCGTCGTCGTCCGCCGCCTGGACTCCGATCTCCCGCTGCCGGCGTACGCTCACGCCGGCGACGCCGGCCTGGATCTCAGGGCCGCCGAGGCCGTGACGCTCGCCCCAGGCGCCCGGGCACTCGTCCCCACCGGCGTCGCCGTGGCGATTCCGCCCGGCTACGCGGGCTTCGTCCTTCCGCGTTCAGGCATGGCCCTGGGCCAAGGCGTGACGGTGCTGAACGCGCCAGGGCTCATCGACGCAGGCTACCGGGGCGAGGTTAAGGTGCTGCTCGTGAACCACGACAGCGCACCGGTGACGCTCGATCGGGGCGAGCGCATCGCCCAGCTCGTTATCCAGCGTGTCGAACGCGCCGAACTGACCGAGGCAGCGGAGCTGCCGCCGAGCGAGCGCGGCGCCGGCGGTTTCGGCTCGACGGGGAGCTGACCGCCGGGATCAGCCCGTGCGGCGCTCCTTGCCCTCCTTGCCCGACAGGCCGCCCTCCAGGGACTCTTTCGCCGCCTGCAGACCCTGGGAAGCCGCCTGCAGGGTGTCGGCCGCCCGGCCCCGGGCCGCGCGGGTCCGGTCGTCGATGAACTCGCGCAGCTCGCGTCCGTAGAACCACACCGCCGCGCCGCCTAGGATTGCGCCGAAGAGAAAGCTTCCAATCACGTGCGTCCCTCCTTGTCGGGATTGCCAGTCGAGGTGAGAGCAAGGACGATGCCGCGACATCACCGCCAGCGTCCGGGCACCGGCGCCGCGCAGGCCGGGCAGCGGCCGCTGGTCGCCGTCAGCCGATCCTGAAGGATCCGGTAGCCGACGCGCTCGATGAGGAGCGCGCGGCACGACGGGCAATACGTGTTCTCGAAGGGGCCCACCCGGCCCGGTCGGTTCCCGGCATACACGTACCGGAGACCCTCCTGCATGCCGATCTCGGCCGCCCGGAGCAGCGTGGCCACGGTCGTGTCGGCCCGATCGGTCATCTTGTAGTCCGGATGGAAGGCGGTGACGTGCCAGGGAACGTCGGGCGAGACCGAAACCAGGAACCGCGCGATGTCCCTCAGCTCGGCGTCGGAGTCGTTGAAGCCGGGAACGATGAGGGTCACGATCTCCATCCAGAAGCCGCCGGCGTGCAGGCGCCGGATGGTGTCGAGCACGGTGGCCAGCACGCCGCCGAGCTTGCGATAACGCCGATCGTCGAACCCCTTGAGATCTACCTTGTAGAGGCCGACCCAGGGGCGGATGTACTCCAGCACCTCCGGGGTGGCGTTGCCGTTGGAGACGTAGGAACCGACGAGTCCCCGCCGCCGGCCCTCTCGGAAGACTTCGACCGCCCACTCGCTGGTGATCAGCGGCTCGTTGTAGGTGGAGGTGAGAATGCGGGCGCGGTGGTGGAGGGCCGCCTCCGCGATCTCAGCGGGCGTGATCCTTTGAGGGGGGACGCCCATCAGTGGATCGCGAAGCGCTTGCGACGTGATGGCGTTTTGGCAGTTGTGGGTGGCGACGAACTGCGCCAGATAGGAGTGATCGTCCTCCACCTCGAGGTTATAGACGAACCCGTGATACCGGTAAGATCTCGCTCTCTCAAGATGAACGTAGAAGTACCGGTCGTCATGCCTCAGTCGCCGACGCCTGACACAGTCCTCGACCCACGAGAGATGGTAAACAGCAGGCGCGCGGCGAACGCTCCGTCCGAGGACGATCCCCTCTCTTGCCTGACGCTTCGCTCGGATCGAGGGGAACCGCCCGGTTTTGAGAAGCAACCACGTGAGCCCAATAGCCAGCTCCTTCGAGACGCTGGCGGCGGTGCACCACCCAGCATCGTTGCGGTGCCCGTCTCCTTCGATATAGGCGTCCAGGAACGCCTCGACAGCCCTTCTCGGAGCGCAGAAGATCTCAGGCGGGATCCGCTTCTGACGCGAACCGGTCCCACACAGCTTCTCGAAGAACAGCGCAAGCGAGGCCTTGCCAACGACAACAGCGAGTATGGTCTCACGGCGAGAGAGGTACGCTCTGACTCCGAACACCTCGGCCAGCAGGCGGCGAATCCGTCCGGCGAGTTCCTTCTCGTGATGGCCGAGCGCAAAGATCAGCTCAGCGGCGTGGACCCTCGTACGAGAGTGAAGGACACATCCTTCGGCAGCGTAATATCCCAGTAGCGCTGCGAGCCTTTCATCGAGTGGTACGCGCTCAGGAATCCCGGGCGCATGTTCCTTCGACAGCCTCACCCTGCCGTCTTCGCATAGAATCCTGGCCTGTCGACTCCACAGGCTCTTGAGGTCCCAAACCCCGGTTCCCACCTTGCTCCTGAGATGCCGAATATGCGACGCGCTCTTGCCGAGCCGAAGGCCGATCTGGCGGGAGCTCATGCCGCCCGCAGAGAGACTGAGAACACGTCGGAGGAATGCCGCGCCGATCTTTCTCTTGTGGCGGAGGCGCCTCAGCCGTCCATGAAGAATATCGGGCACTTCAAAGACAGTCGGCTCTGAGAAGTCGAACTGATTGGGAATCGCGAGGTAGTTCCCCGGTCTGAGTTCGCTCGCTCGGATGAAACGCGGCTCGACGCCCTTCCCGCGATCCGCCTCGGTGAGCGCCAGCACTTCGTGGTCGGGCGTCAGCCGGATGGGGAGCAGGTATGCCGGTTTCAGCTCGACCATTGGCCCCGAATACGCGTGCCGGAAGAGCGCACCGACCGTTCGCGCTCGGCCCGTATGTCCGTAGACCTGGAGCCCTGGCCTCCAGCGGATGGCGGTCTCCTCGGCCTCGGTAACGGGCAGAGCGGATTCAAACAAATCCTTGATCGGCACCGGGCCATTGGTTGTCACGATTCGCGTCCGGGCGACCGTGCAGTAACCACAGTGATAGTCGCATCCGAGCATCCCGAACGACAGCGCCCGCGAGCCAGGGTACGCGTGGAAGAACGGCTTCTTCTCCACCGGGTCGAGCTGGAGGCCGGCCACGTAGCCGGCCGGAACCAGGAGCCGGCCGTCCTCGTTCCAGCGCACCTTGCAGACGCCGCGCTGGCCGGGGAGGATGAGACAGCGATGGCCGCAGGCGACGCAACGCACCCGCCCCTCGGGCAGCCGCTCGTACAGCTCCCCTTCCTGCGCAAGCCTGGCCAGAACCTGCTCGAGCGGCGCCGCCGCCCCGTCCATCAGCCATGATTGTACGCGCGTGGCTCCTCACCGGCCGGCCCGGTGTAGGCAAGACCACGTGCCTGCGGAGAACGCTGGAGCGGCTCCGCCTGCCGGCCGGTGGGTTCTTCACCGAGGAGATCCGGGAGAGTGGCCAGCGACTCGGCTTTGCCCTTGTCACGCTGGACGGACGCAGGGCCACGCTGGCTCACGTGCGTCGGCGCGGCGCTCCGCGCATCGGTAAGTACGGCGTCGACACCGAGGCGCTCGACCAGGTCGGCGTGCCGGCGATCGAAGAGGCGCGACGCCGCGGGGCCCTGGTAGTGATCGACGAGATCGGCAAGATGGAGATATCCTCACCCGCATTCTGTAGTGCCGTCGAGCAGGCACTGGCCGGCGAGGCCCGGACGCTCGGCACGATCCTCCGCGCCAGCCACCCCTGGGCGGACCGCATCAAGAGCCACGCGGCCGTGCGTCTTATCGAGGTGACGACCGCCAACCGCGACGAGCTCCCCGAGCGTCTGGCCGCCCTGGTGGCTCAAGCGGTGCGGTCAACGGGGCGCCGCGGTAGCATGTGACCGCCAGGTGGCGCGGCATAGCGTCTGGCCGTCAGGCCGACGCTCGACATCAAGGAGGGACCATGGACGAGAAGCGGACGCAGCTGGTCTTGAACGTGCTTTCGGTGCTGGTCGTCGCCATGCTGGTGGCCTCGTTCGCCACCGTGATCGTCGCCGCCCTGGGAGCCCGCTGACGGCACCAGCGGTGATGCGAACGTACTAGAAGGTGCGAAGAGCTGGCGGGTTCAGATACCTGCGAACAGGTAGCCGATCAGGACGGCGGCGCCGAAGATGGCGATCGCCGTGAGCACCAACGCGAGCACCATGTTGTCCATCATTCGACTGGGGTGAACCATCATCCCCCCACCATAGTTCCTACGGGGTCTGTCACTTTGCATGCCGGATGCCAGGCGCCTACGACGCGGTGGAAGTGCGTGTTTGCGCCCATTAAGCACCCGGCTCCGCGGGCTCCCTGTACCAAGGGGTTTGCGACGTGACACTCGTTGTGATAAATCGACGCGCGCGCTGTAGTGCGTTCGCATTACGAACGAGACGAATTCCACTCGCCTGATCGTCTGCTCGCCTACGGCCTCGCGTTGTCCTCTCTCCCGCGCGACCCCGTGTTTGACCTCAGGCCGCCGGGGCTTTTTAGGCTGGCTAGTCCGGCGTCGCTTCTGCGCCAGGCGGAGGGTGGTCCGGTAGAGCACCGGCCTGTGGTGGCCGGCAATAGGTGCTCGGGACACAGCTCGGGCGGGACCCGCTATTCACGGTGTCGGCGCGAGGCCGGGTGGGGATCCGTGATGGCTTTCGACCCCGCCCACGGGGAGCTCTCCGCAACCCCGGACTGCATCGCTCGGCATATGGACAACCGATTGCTGCGCGGCAAGGATTGCGGCCGTCTGCATGGAGATACGGTTGGGCCCTTGGGCGACTCGAAGGCGCCTGGCGACCACGGCGCTTGTTGTCTCGCTCTGGCTCCTGCTCGGCCCACCGGACCGAGGCGATGAGCCGATCTGGATCATCCGCGGCGGCTACGAGAGCCGCGACGCCTGCGAGACCTTCAGGGAGCGCAACCCCAACCCACATTGGCTCCTGTGTGCCAACGTCGGTCGCTCTGCGCTCGAGCCATCGGCCCCACCCTTCAGGCAGGTCGGCGCTGCGGCCGTTCGCTCTCGGAGCATCGGCCGCTTCGAGCCACACCACGTGACGCCTCCATAGTCAGACGCAACAGAGGTCAGGTCGCAGGTTCGAGCCCTGCTCCGCCCACAAGGACATCCTCGAGGGGCTGTGCCCTGACGTCATGGTGATCTCTCCGGGCGAAGCTCTGCAGTATCTGAAGGTGTATGGCATCCGGCGTGCTGCGAGGAAATTCTTGCGCGGATACTTCCACGGTCGCGAACGGATGTACCTGGGACGGACAGACCATGCGACGGGTGCCCGGCGGCGGCCCGTGCCTCGTTCCGGCCTCGACTTTCGGCCCTCGGCGATCGCGCCGACAACGCCGCCGCCGAGGCGTCGTGGACGAGGGGGAGAAATGGCGGGCTCGACGGGACTTGAACCCGCGACCTCTGGATTGACAGTCCAGTGTGCTAACCAGGCTGCACCACGAGCCCGCGCAGCCTTCACACGCTAACACGCACCCCCTGCCGGAGCAACCTTCCGGAGCGGGTGGCAGCCATTTCGGAACTGGAGGGTGCGTTGGTCGGCGGAACGCTGCCACGACAGACGCTTGGGGCCCGCTTCCACCCTGCGGCCATCTTCGCCGGGCGATTTTGCGGCGCTCCGGGCCCGCCCGGGGCGGAGGAGACACTTCGACCCGCGACACGCACACCCGTGAGCGGATCAGGGCGGGGGGTGCAGCGGGGAGCGCGGCGGCGTCAGCTGCTGTCGAGCCGACGCGCGGGACACAGGCTGAGCCGGAGCGCGCGGACGAATTCGATCGCGGTCGGTGGCCGGTGCCGGCCCCGATGCAGGTACCGCAACCGGTACAGCCGCTCGATCGTCAGCGCGAAGATCGTCAACAGCCAGCCGATGAGCAAACTGTTGGCGTGATGGTGACTGATGTGCTCCAGCCCATGGCGCGTCTTGGCGTCGTTGAAGCCCTCGTTTTCGATCTCCCACCGACTCTTGGCGAACCGGTACAGGAGCCGACTGCTGACCCGCGCCCGCGGGAGATCAGTCAGCCAGTATGCCTCCACGACCGTCCCATCGCCCTTGTACTGCCGATAGCGCAGCACGCGCACGGTCGGCCAGCGCAGCGTCTCCCACGGGTCGAAGTCGTCGGCGTCCCACAGCTCGACCCGCTCGCCCTGCTCCTCAAGCGTGTGGTGCGGCGGTTGGTCCGCGAAGCGCGTCTGCGCGGCCCCGAGCAACTGCGGCAGGTTGCCTTTCAGGCGCGCCACCACCCGTACCCCCCGCTCCCCCGCCACATGCAGAAAGGGCGCCGTCGCGAACTCGCCATCCACGACCACATAATCCGCGAAGCGCGGGCCCAGGGCCGCCACCGCCCGGTGCAGAAGGCGCTGGCCCGCGCCGTACTCGCTGTCGGCCGGCCCGTACGGTTCCACATCGAAGGGCAGCGTCAGGCCCACCCCCACCACGCTGACCAACGCGAAGTGATGCCGATACCCGTGAATCACCCCCTGGCTGTCCCGCACGGGATGACACAGCGCGCAGCCCGCTGCCGCACAGCGGCCCGCGCCGGTGCCGTCGATCGCCAGCCCGATCCAGCCGCTCCGCCCCAACGCTTTGTTCCGCTTGGCCCGGCGCACCGTCGCCGCCGCCGCCTGCCGCGTCGCCGCCGGATCCAGCCGCTCCGTGAAATATGCCAACGCGTCGTCCCCGAAGCGCCGCCCCACGCATAACGCACGGCGCGCCGGCGAGCGGACCAGCGCTTCGACGCCGTGAAAACTCCACTCCCGGAGCACATGCCCCAGGACCAGCGCCCACAGCAGTGCCCGCGCCGGAATCTGCGGGCGCACCCGCCCATCCCTCGGCGTCCGGAGATACGCGGTCAAGCGCAGCTGTTCGGTGGCGAACGCCCACAGCCGGCGCGGCGTCGGCCCGCTCACTGCCCGCGTTGTTGCCGCTCCAGGACCAGCAGTTGCGCATTGGTCGCCAACACCTCGGCGACCGCCTCCTTGAACTCGCGGCCGGCCTGCACCCGGCGCCGCACCTCCGCCACCCACGCCGCCGGAATCCGCTCCACCCGCTTGCGGCCGTCCACCATGAACGTCAAATACGCGCTCAGGTGGCCCTCCCCCGTCGCGCAATGACACGTCGCTTTGCCGCAGCGCCGCCGCGTCTCCGACAACGACCCGGGCAGCAGGTCGCGCACCAGGGCCTCGGCGAGCGCGTACCGGCGCAGCAGGGCGAACTTCCGTTGCCGCAGCCGGGCCGCTGGGTCGCCCCTCGGCTTGCCCTTCGCCATCTTACTGTGATTATACAGTAAGACCTACCCACAACCAAGCCTTGTGTGAGACTGCGAAAATAGCGCGCGCTACGAGGGAAGCCGTAACCCCGAGCAGTTAAAGGTCGGGACGGTCACCTCTCCGCATCACTCCCGAAACGCCTGAGCGGGTGGTGTCCTAATTTGAGCGTGATATTAGGACACTGCCCCGGAGCGCGCTCGCTTG